>Ga0307518_10002257_pt1 | contig 14104 bp, 8 predicted proteins | sample 25_EM_MG_FD_203889 | JGI IMG/M metagenome (GOLD analysis project Ga0307518, IMG submission 203889) | Populus trichocarpa ectomycorrhiza microbial communities from riparian zone in the Pacific Northwest, United States - 25_EM | ecosystem: Host-associated > Plants > Roots > Unclassified | place...
CTCATAAAATCCACGCATTTTTGTGATTTCAAAACCAGAAAGAATCTCATAACTGATAATTGGTTTTCCTTGTATTCTAGTGAACAGGATGGGGATGTGGAGTTAGATGAGATGATGTCTGGTTTGCCTATCCATCCCGCCCCAACCACATGGTTCTCAAGGTGATTAGCTTCCTCTAACTACCTCTCAGAAGTTATTGTCTGTTCATAATGTTCTGATGATAAAACACTATACATTCTTTCAATTGCAGGGAATAACATTGAAACTGCAGCCTGGCTCAAAAGTTGCTCTTGTTGGCCCTAGTGGAGGAGGAAAAGTAATATGTATTTTTTTTTTTTTTTAGAAAAAGAAATATAAGCTGCTAAGCTGCTTCAGTTTATAATACATGCCAATCTAATTGAAGAAGTACTTGCGAACTAAGTTTGAGTTTTGCAACATAAGGCAGAGTGTCATATTTATATTATTTTGCTTGTTTCAGACCACAATTGCAAACTTGATTGAAAGGTTTTATGACCCAATTAAGGGAAAGATTCTCCTAAATGGGTTCCTCTGGTAGAAATATCACACGAACATCTACACAGAAAGGTAATTTTCATTTTCCGTTTGCATGTCGATGATCCAAAAAAAAAATTGATATATTCTGTTTCTCCCTGACATAAGATGCTTGTATAAATTTTAGATTTGCTTGGCTAATTTTTTGTTTCATAACTTGGTGCTTTTATGGTCTAGAGGTTTTTCTGTACATAATAAACTCAGCCCTTTATTATACTTGTACAGATCAGTATAGTGAGCCAGGAGCCTGTTCTTTTCAACTGTTCTATAGAGGATAACATCGCCTATGGGTGTGAGGGTAAAGTCAGCAGCATGGATATAGAAAATGCAGCAGTAAGTTTCTACCTCTCGAAAACTGCCACACAATCCCTCTTAATTAAACATTCAGCAGTAGCTAATGTAATTGTGATATTGCAGAAAATGGCCAATGCGCATGATTTCATTGCAAACTTCCCAGATAAATATCAAACTTTTGTAGGAGAACGTGGGTAAGGCTTTCAGGAGGTCAGAAACAGAGGGTAGCAATTGCTAGAGCCCTACTGACGAATCCAAGGATTCTCCTCCTTGATGAAGCCACAAGTGCTCTGGACGCCGAAAGTGAATATCTAGTGCAGGTCAGTTTACATTTCAAGTCTTTGTTTTAGTTTCATATAAGGTTTTTCTAAAAATTTGATACCATTTATTTCTCACTTAAATTTTTCACAAGCTCAGGATGCCATGGATTCTCTAATGAAGGGAAGGACTGTTCTAGTTATAGCCCACAGGCTATCAACTGTCCAAAGTGCAGACACTGTAGCAGTTGTTTCTGATGGTCAGATAGTTGAGAGGGGCTCTCATGGAGAGCTCCTTAGCAAGGATGGGGCCTGCACTGCGTTGGTGAAGAGACAGTTACAAGACCCAAAACAGATGTCATAGTTTAAAACCCTTAAATATGGACCACGAACGTTTTGGCTTCCTTCATGATAATGCATTCAATGCTACGCCACTGATTTGTGGTTCTGAAAGCCAATGCTATCATCAGTAAAGCTTGTTAATGTATCGAATCCTTCATGGAAGAGCTCCAAGCTGTTTGATGAACCTAGTGAGGATATCTTTATGATCAAGTCCTGATCATTTCTGACACTTTCGAATAGAGGAAAGTCAGAGGAGCGGCTTAGCCAAGATTATCCATGGATGTCAAGCATCTCATTTTTGCCTCTATGGGCATTGTGTGATCATCTTTGGAAACTGTAGGCAAGTTGAGAGAGTTCAGCACGATTTGGCTTGGCATATCAAGGAGACAAATTGACTAGTTAAAAATTATTCGAGAAAATGCTGTCATCATCTTCGAATTGCTCTTCTGCTGCAATCCTAGTTATCAAGTTCGGTGGGAAAGAGATTCTCCCTTGAACTTTAGAACATAAAGCGAAGTTCCGCAAACTTGGCGACAAATAGTTTTTGAAATATAAGCAGTTTAATTTGTACAACATCATAACCCTTGCTGAAACTGAACAAATACAAAATATTATTCGACACCCAGAAAAAAGAGAGAGAATACAAAATAATCGGCAGATGTTTCAGAAAAAAGTAGAGGTTAGGATACTCGAACCTGGATGAGGTTGGATGGATAAAAAAAAGGGGCAAGTTTCTGTGAAGGCTTGCCTGGGAATCTGACATTTTCAAACAGTATTAAACAAAATAATCCCATTTCTCAAAATTTACCTTGCTTGTAGCTGTACTTCACATATCATGGCGGTCATTGCCTGCCCTGTTCGCGTCACATTTTAATAATCCAGTCCTGAGTAAGAAGTTCCAGTGCATGATGGTTGAGAGCTGCAAGAGCACACCAATCTGCATGATCAGTTGAAAATCAACTTCAAGAATAACTTGAACAATTTCCGTGCTTCACAGCTTATAACAACCTGTGAATTGTCAACCAAATATTTTGCTGAATTGCTTAGCCATAATCCATAATTAATGAAACAAACCTCCAGAGCCCAAAGTACATGCACATGCTAGCAGGTCCACACATAAAATTATATATGCACGAGTCTCTCTTGACTAAATATTTCCACTAATGAACTGGAATTCCTTGTGTGCTGTCCAGGCATTCTGAAAATTGGGTATCGAGTGCCAATCCGATGATTTTGAGAACCATATTTTCTAACAAAATCCCCCCATCATGCATCCAGAGAACAACAGGCCAAATACAATTGAACAAATTTTCATCGCCTAAAATTACAAGAACAAGAGTCCACTCAACTGCACCCTAAGCTGCATATAGCAAATCACCCTTCTCTGCTAAACAAGTCCTTCCATGAAAGACTTCATGTTCTTCACATCTTCTTTTGAGTCAGGATCCCTTTGTTGGGGTTTCAAAAGCTTCCATAATCCAGCCGGATGTTGGTTTTTAACTTGAACATCACCTGAAAACCTTCCAAACATTTTTTCACATTCTGGATATGGCTTAACATAAAGATTATAGAATCTAAGCCTACTTAGCTTGATCATGGCCTTCAATCCTACCTCATTACCAAGTCCACCTTTTGCACGCAAATACTCTATTACCTTATATCGAGGAACAACCTGCTTCTCAAAACTCACACCCAGATACTCTGGAACATCAACCAAACAACCGACATTCAATCCCACTGTTTTCACTATAAAATCAATCTTCTTCTCAATGTCATCTATTTCATATAAAATTACCCTTGGCTCTTTCCACAATATCTTAAAAGCTTCTCTGCGAATCAACCGATGTTTGCATAAGCAGTCGACTCTAAGTTTCACTTCAAACCCAGCTCTAAATGCTCCCTTACTAAAAATCTTCAATTTGATCGGTTCTCGACATTTCAAAGACCTAATCAAGTCCAAACACCTCGAGAGTTCACCTACTTCCATACCGAGAATCCGAGGCTCTCTAATAATCTCTTTCCTAACCAACTCTTCACTAAAACCCAAATCCTTAAACTCATTGAGCAATGGCATTAGCCTATTTTCAATTCCAAACCCTAAAACCTCAGGAAATGAATTGAAAACGCGGTCAACTCCATCTCTAGGAATTCCAATTGCCATCAAGAATTGAATTCTCCTATGTATTTCGCATTCCTTCAAAGCAATCACTCCAGGAAAACCCTCTAAAACCCTCCTCGTAGTACTTTCACTAAACCCTAAACCCTTCAAAACCTTCAAAGTCTCATTAAACCTATCTGGGTCAATCTGGAATTTCTTAGAATGCTCCAAAACAGTTTTGATGAGCAATGGAGGAACACCCAAATCTGCAAATTTTGACAAACCAAATTCCCATCTCTTCAAGAAATCAAAGTCCAACACCCCGGGACAGTCAATGATCAAAGAAACAACGGATTTATGTGGAATCTTGAAGGATGATGTGAGCATACCAAGGGATTTCTCCGTATCATGTAAATTGGAATTCAAAAGAAAATGATTTCGAGAAAGGAAAGTTTGTAGCTGAGAGGGAGGGAAACCGTACCTCTGAAGGAGAGTGGAGAGGGAAATTTGCTTCCTGTAGAGGGATTGATTTGAGGACAAGAAACGGGGTTTTGGTTTAAAGGGTGCTGGTGCGGATGCAATGAGGTGATGAAGAGTTTCTGTTGGTCGAACCATTGATAGAGGATCCTCAAGCTCGGGTCTGTTGCAGTGCAGAGAGACCAAGTTCAGTTGAAAAACTGAGGAGAAACCTCTAAGCAGAAAGCTGTTCGGTCTTATGGCGATGCCTCGATTGTTGTTTGGGAATTTTAGAGCCGCTTGGGCGTCCTGGGCATAAACCACAACTAGAAACAAAACAAATTTCTAACAATTAAGTTTTACCATGTCATTTTAATTCTATTTTTACATGAAAAGATAAAATAAAATTAAATAAATGATATGAAAATTTTCATATATTTCTTAACTATTAAAAAATTGATATATGAAATGAGATTTTTGAAATATCTTATTATAAATAAAAATCTCATAAATAAAATTTAACCAATAAAATAATATCACGTGAAAAGAACTTGAGAGTTCTTAAAAACATTTATAAATAAAAGTCTCTGCCCTATACAAAAAGAGAAGAAGAATTCTTGGAGATAAATTTTTTTTTTTTAAGACAAGCACTTTAAGTAAAGAAACTCTCTTAAAAACTCTCAAGTCTTTTTCATCTACGCTTAAAGTCTACAAAAAACAAAGCTCTATTGGATCAAGCCTAAACGTCCTATAAGAGTTCTTTAACAACATTTTGAAGACAAATCAAATGTATTATTCAAAGCATCAAATCACCAAATATCGCTTCGCAATACACATCTAAATTCACGTTCTTGTAAAGCATAAATCTTGGCTTGATTTCACAAATAAATCAAGTTACCATATATCAAATCCAAGGGAAGAAATTGTCTTATTCTTTTGAAATAAAATTTTAGATAGTGATTGTACTCGGTCATATATTTAATAAAATCATATATTTGTATATGCATGCTTATTTAATTTCAGGTGCTCAAAATTATATCTACAATTTTCTAGCGATTCTACTGGAGACATCTCTACTTCTCATCTCTTACCTTCAAGAAAAATTTTTCAACAACTTCTCGATGGGAACTAGGAAGAACGTGATCACCATTGTCGCTCCCAAAAACAACAAGGCTACTAATTCAATTTGCCAACATACCATTGAAGATTCTCCAACCTCGCCATTGAAAAAAAATCCATCGTCGAGTTATATGCACAAACTAAGCGATTTCGAGCTAGTGTCAGCATCAAATGTGAAAGGGGGGGCATATGAGCTCTCTCCAAATCTGAAGTTATAAGTAACTCCACCACAAAAAATTAAATGGGGTGCATGGATTTTTGTTCGGCACTTAAAGGTGACTACTTCGACAATTCACCAATAAAGACCACTCCATGTCGATCACCAAGTAAGGTTTCGAGTTTTGGCATTATGTCAGTGATGACAATCGAGACTACATTTTTGGAGGATCAAATGATTAACTTGACAAAATTCGTAGAGGGGCTTTCAACTTCACTCAAGGCAAAAGACCACGATATAGCAAAGCTGATGAACAAACTCGAGAGCATGAACAAGGGAAGCCATACTTTGGCTACTAAGGCTTTGCAAGTGGATCAACTAGATGTCATTGATGATTATACAATTAGAGCTACAAGGAATATTCGTAATATTATTGATGGATGTTGTATGTCGTGGTCTCACAAATTAATTACCTTAGCTTAAATAAATAAGATAGTATAGAGCAAGTAAGTGATCAATCATACGAAGAAGATATAGTCTGGGTCTTTATGTTAAATGATTCAAAGATGGGGGATTTTGAGATTATCTAAACTATGTTAGGGTAAACAAAATAAGTACTCAAACTAAGTTAAATAAACCGAAATTATTAAGAGAAAAACATTGGTCTGAAGTAAACATCCACTGATGAAAATCAAAACTGGTAATTGAAACGATACGTCAATTGTATTATGAATATTTATCTTTCTTAATATTAGCTAGTTAACCGATCTATAGTATAACTATCCTTAACTATTAAACAATCACAGCGTCTACGCTAGTAATTTAATTTAATGGTAGCCTTAATAACTAAATATGTTGATAAATCTAGACAATATAATTGTCTACAGTCTATATTGGATTTAATTGAATGTTTTTCCTAAGATTAACAACACAGATCAGCCATAATTATTAAACTTAGTCGTTTCACAAGTTAAATATCACAACTCTAGTTTTGATAGCAAACTTAACAATAAATTTGTTAGAATAATAACTTAGAGTTCGCTCTAACAATCAAATTGAACAATCATAAGAAATAAGAATAGAAAAATATTGATACTCATCATATAAACTTAAAAAGAAAAGATAAAATAAATCTCGTATTTTTTGAAATCTGAAGGCTTTTGTATCATTTTAACCAAGAAAAATAACTTAATCTTGCATGACTATCGAAAATCTAAGGAAGAGAAAAGATGAAAACATAATTTTGGGTGTAGAAAAAAAGGTGAGAGTCCTTCTTTTTATCTTTCTGGCTGTTACCTTCTTCACCTCTCTCTTCTTTCTTTTTATCAAATAAAAAAAACCCTAAGACCCACCTTCCTACTAGTTTGTTTTTATCAGGAAAGAAAAAAAAGGAATCCTTTCCAAAGTAGTCAGTCTATATTTAAGTAATACATCAACTACTTTCCTATAAAAAGGGAAAAATAGCCTTGCATAAAATCTTCAAGCTTTGAATTTGAACTCAGTGAAGTTAATTTACTCGTGTAAAGATCTTTTTCATATGAATAAATAATTTTCATATCAGTTTGGATGCTTAGGAAGTAAGTTGGACTTATTTCTTCACAAAACCTTTATGCTGACAAAATTTATAGGTTGTATTAGAAAAATCATATCTCTTTCATATGAGCTCCTTTTTACAGAAATTTGGTAGGTTAATAGGTCTTTAAGTCAAAAATCCAACAAACTTGAGTTTGTAACAAATGGATTTCTTTAGCTCAAGATATTCAAGTCAGAATGGTTGAAAGTCAAAATTGACATAATACAAGACTTGTCTTTGAAGGCTGCGATTTCCATGCTCTTTATTTTTTTTCTTGCTATTTATAGATAAAAGGTATGGATGTTATCTTTCTAATGCCACTAGAATTACTTGATTTCAACCTCTATAACTTAAGTTCTTCGTAAAACATTGATCAAAGGTTAAATTTGTCAATATTCAACACGAGCTGAAACATGATCTGAATTTTATCTCCAAATTACTCCTTTTTGAATCTTATATCCAAAAGTACCTTTAAAACATGAAACAAAAATATCAAGGCATTTTATATATAAAACATGAGCAAAATACTAGGTAAATGTGGATAAAACTATCAAATAATATGATTGCATCAAATACTCTCACACTTAGCTCTTGCTTGTCTTTGAGAAAAGAGAGATAAGGTCAAACTTAAGGAAGTCCAAAGTAAAAAAAAAAAAGACTTAGCACAATAACTATAACTAATCTCTCATCAGTGTCCAAAAATATATGTATTATAAACAAGAATACAATAAAGAAAGATAAAAACATGAATTTTCATTCACATGTGAAATTCAAAACTTAATTAATCATTGTGATTTAAATGAAATCTACACCATACCAAAGTGACATGTCCTGTCATTGATATACACTCCAACACTCATGTGTTTAGGGCTCATGTGTTTAAATATCTCAAATTCAATCAATGAATATGTTCTACCATAAACTTGCTTTTCAATCTCATCTCCATTACTAAAAATATTATAAGTAATACATGAATTAAAAGGTTTTACTTTCGGTTGTAATGAGGCTAAGGTTAAGGTGAGGTAAAAGAAAGGAAAAGAAAAAAAGGTTAAAACCAAATGAAGTAGAGCATTCTATAAAAATGAATTTTGAAACAAGATATATCATCAAAACACACAAATTCACCATCTTAAAGCACCAATACTTAAATTCTTTTGATTTCAAGCTCCATCAACATAAAACTTTAAGAACACAATGTAACAACTTTTCTTTCTTTCTTTTTTCCTCAAATGGTCTATCTCTAACAACTTTGCCCATTCTTTTCATCAAGTATCACTTTTTTCTTTCACATAATTTCCAACCATAATTACATGAAATATTAATAAGTTTATGCTCTACTAATCATTGCCCATGAGAAAAGGAAAACATATAAATATTTAAGGCTTATAACATAAGTAAAGCAAAGAAAAGACAAACAAACTCAAAAGGGCTCACTAAGGATAATAAGCTTTGGGTTGGCTTTTTGGCTCAAGTGATTAAAATTCCTAGTGCCTTTATTATCTTTATGTACACATGTAATGTAAATGTAATTTCAACAAGATATGAAGCAAGTCCTAGAGATACATATCATTGAAAGAATGCACACATCAAATAATATACTACTGAAGGTTCAAAAGCTTACATTGGTACAACACTATTAAGTCAACATGATATATTTTCAAAGTGAATCTCTAAACTAATTAAACTTTTAAAACTTGTATGCACACTCGTTCATTTGATTTATAGTTTTCATCTATCTCAACTAATTCTCATACATAATTCTCATATTCTCATAAATTAATGGGAGTTCAATAGATAAAACTTAATACTTAAGGTTTGAAAACATAGTTTTTTTTTTCAAATGTTTATGAGTTTTTCTAATAAAACACATATAAACAACAAAGAAAATCAAAATTATTCTCAATATTGAAATAAAAGAAAGGAGTAAGAGAGAATGACAAACATAAAGTAAAATGTGAAAAATAAAAGATAATGAAAAAAAAAAGCAAATATGAAATTTTTTTATATAAGTTGGGTTGGCTCCCAGTAAACACTTTTACTTTATATCATTGGCTCGACATATCGCATGTTCATGCCTCATTGATTGGTTCAACTAACTCTATGGAAGTAGTGAATTCAATCGTCCAACCTTTATAGAAAGTTTTCAATTGATGCTCATTGATCTTGAGCACTTTGTTTGTTTCTACACTTGTAATCTCAACTGCACCATAAGAAAAAATATTAGAAACAACAAAGGGTCAAATCCGATGAGAGCATAACTTACCAGGAAAAAGTTTCAAATGTGAATGATAAAGAAGAATTTTGTCTCCAACGTGAAACTCCTTTCTTGTAATCATTTAGTCATGAAGACTAATGATCTTTTCTTTATAAATCCTTGCATTCTTGTAGGCATCATTCTGTATCTTTTCCAACTCTTGTAATTGCAACTTCTTTGTAACCCCCATGAACATCATAATTAAAGTTGCATTGCTTAATGACCCAAAAAGGTTTGTGTTCAAGCTCCATTAGTAGATGACATGCTTTCCTGTAAATAATCCTATAAGGTGACATTCCTATAAGTGATTTATAAGCAATCATATAAACCCAAAGTGCATCACCAAGTCACAACTCTAATCTCACTGGTTAGATTGCACTGTCTTTTCCAAAATAGACTTGGTTTCTTGATTTGAAATTTCAGCTTGGGCATTCATTTAAGGGTGATAGGCTATGAAAGTTCGATGAGTCATATTGTACTTGCATAGTAATGCCTTAATTGAACGATTGCAAATATGAGTGTCACAATCACTAATGATAGCTTCAAGGATTCCAAACCTGTCAAATATATGAGTCTTGGCAATATCTAAAACAACCGTAACTATGTTAATTCATAAGGCTTTTGCCTCAATCCATTTGGACATCTAATCAACAACAATAAGGATATAAAAATTATCAAAAGAAAATGGATCTATAAAATCAATACCTCAAACATTAAAAAATTCACTTACCAGAATATTAGTTAAAGGCATTTGATTCTTATAAGTGATATTACTTGTTCTATGACATTTTTCATATGATTTGCAAAAGTAATATGTATCTTTAAAAATAAAAGGCCAATAGAGACACTTTCAAGTACCTTGTAGGCTGTTCCTTTTGCTCCAAAATACCCACCACAAGAATGAGCTTGAAAAAAAAGTGAGAATGGAATGAAATTCATCATATGACACACATCTTCTAACTACTTCATCCGCATAAAATTTCCACAAATAAGGAGTGTTTGAAAAATAATATTTAGCATAAGCTCATAACTTATCTTTTTGGAATTTAGACAAACCCGAAAGGAATTCTTTGATGACTAAATAGTTCACCAAATCAGCATACCATGGTCTTGTAGAGGAATGTAACACATACAACTGCTTATTGAGGAATCTCTCTCTTACTATTTTGGTTTGTGTTTCCTTAGTTTGCAGTCGGCTCAAATGATCAGTTGTAAAAGAAAGATCCATTTAATCAATCTTGGTTTGGATTCCGTTTTCTTCAAAAGATACCTCAAAGCTGCATGGTCAGTAAAAACAATAAATTTTGTACCAATAAATAGGAACTCAATTTTTCTAGAGTAAACATCACTGCAAACAGTTCTTTTTCATATACAGGAAGCATAGGCGATAACATACAAATTCTTCCCTATTCTTTTCCCAATTACAACCCTTACTGTGTAGTTACTCGCATTGCACATTATCTTGAAAGATTCATCCCAATTGAGTGGTTGCATGATGGGGACAGATGTGACACACCTTTAAGCTCATTATGGGCATCTTTACATGCTTGATCAAACATGAAATCCACTTTTTTAGCTAATAATTTACACAAAAGTGTTGTAATCTTCGAGAAATCTTTGATAAAACATCGATAGAAACCTACATGGCCAAGAAAAAAACAAACCTCCCTCACGCACAAGGGGTAAGACATTAATGAAATAACATCTATTTTATCTTTATCAACTTCTAAACCACGTGAAGACACAACATACCCAAGAACTATTTCTTGTTCTACTATAAAATAACAATTTTCATATTTCAAGATAAGATTAGTTTCACTGCATCTTTTCAAGACTAATGATAAATTTTCTAAACACTTATCAAAAGTATCACCATACACCGTGAAAACATCCATGAAACCTCAATTATTCTTTCAACATAGTTAGAAAAAAATATCTATCGTGCATCTTTGAAAAGTTGCAAATGCATTACACAATCCAAAGGGAATTCTCTTATATACATATGTATCAAATCAACATGTAAAAGTAGTATTTTCTTGATCTTCAAGATTAATAACAATCTAATTATATCCGCTATATCTATTAAGAAAGCAATAAAAAAAACTTACATGCTAGGCATTCAAGCATTTGATTCATGAATGGTAATAAGAAATGATCTTTGTGTGTAACAAGATTGAGCTTTCTATAATTAATTACATTCTTCAATCACTTGAGATGCAAGTAGGAATGAGTTCATCATCTTTGCTCTTTACCATCATGATTCCTGTCTTTTTGGGCACCACATGGATTGGTGCCACCCACTTACTATCCTTGATGGGGTAAATGAATCATGCATCTAATAGTTTTAAAATTTCAGCTTTTACTACCTCTATCATAGGTGGATTCAACCTTTTTTGCAATTCCCTTGTTGGTTTCGCAGTGTCCTCTAATGGTACATGATGCATACACATTGAGGGGCTAATGCTCTTGATGTCGGCTAAAGTCCAACCAATGATTGTTTTGTGATCACGTAACAATTTCACAAACTTTTTCTCTTGCGCACTTGTCAAACCTTTTGCTATGATAATGAGGAGTGTATTGTTGTCGCCATTGAATACATACTTCAAATTGTCGGGCAATTTGATCCTTATTTTTATTTTATTTTATTTTGTTAAAGATATTTTTCTTTTCAATTTCACTTCAATCAAAAATTTATTTTTATTTTTTATGTCAATTTTCATCCTCATTCTTTTCAATTTAACCTTTCAATCAAATATAAGATTTATTTTGTGTTTTAATTTTGATCTTTATTTTTTTAATTGTTACTTTTTATTTTGAATCCTTTCGTATTATTGAATTTATTTTTTTAATTTTATCTTACAATATTTGATTGATTAAGAGTTAAGCTTCATAGTTTTTTAGATATGGTGTTTTGAGTCTAATAACACGGATTACAAGTTTGAAAAATTAACACGAGTTGACAGTTATTGTTTAAAATAGGTTTTAAAATTTTTATATTTTTTTTATCAAGTTATTTCAATCTCATGATTTAATTTGCGAGTTTGATGTGATATTCTGAATTAACTTGACCTTTATTGTTTATCGTGGTAATTTTGGTTGATAAATTGTATAAGCCTGGGACTTGATTGATAATGAATATACAAGTCTGTGACTAAATTGAGATTTCCCGGTAATATAACTTTACTCTCTCCCTCTCTCTGTTGTCACTCTTCCCAACCAACCCGAACCGTCCCTCCTCCCAGGCGGCCGCAGGGGGCAGCAACGGTTACCCCAGACACCGGAAAACAGCAGCAACTAGCAACAACAGCAGCCAACGGCACGACGGTGGTGCCAGCAACCTTCATCGTCTCCAATCTCCCTCGCAGGGCTCATACCAACCTACAATGGTATACCTTCTGTCATCCCTCTTCTTTGCTACCTTCATTTCTATTTTTTTGCTTTATTTCCCTCCTTTCCCTTCTTTATTATTGTTGTTGTTGTTGTTGGGAGTAGCTGTTTTGCCGGAGACCGCCTAGTTTGTGTATTTCCGGCGAAGGAGATATTGTCAATACCCCTAAACTGTAATTGTTGTGTGTGTGTGTATGTTGTCAGTTGATGGAAAGCCCAGATAAAAGCTCTTCTTCTTATCAATTACAAAGCCCTGGGTGGAGTTCTTCAACGCTGCCTCCATCAGTAACGCGGCTGTGGAGACCAGCTACTCAGCGAAACCTGAGAAACCAATGGTCAAAGTTGGCCTCTTACAGGTTACAATGGGTCTCTTCCTCTTCTACTGGAAGATCACATGCTACTTCTCTTGTTAACACTTATCTCTCGCTAAGGTATTGCCAGCTAATCTTCTTTGTCCTTTATAGTTCCTTTCTTTTGGTTCTATTGTGGTGTTTTTTGTTGCGGTGATGCTTTTTTTTTTAATTTTTTTTCTGTGTATTGTTTTTGTGTGCATTTGATTTTTATTTAATTAATTATAGAGTGTCATATAATGGTCGAATTTGTATTCAGATACATACCTTCAATGGAGCTTGGTGTTTTAAGCGACATGCTTGATCTTCGAAAGAAAGCTAGTTCAAAGTTGCTTAAACAACAGGTCATTTTTCTCCTCTAGTTCTTGTTTGGTATTGAATTGAAACAAAATTCTTGTGCAAATATGTTAAGCATGAATTTGCCTTGACTCCTTGCTTATAGCCTTGTACTTGATCTTATCTCCTTTTCTTTTTTCCCCTTATAGGAGCTTTATAGGCGCAAACTCTTGTCATCTTACAGGGATTTGGTATGTACACTTTGGTATACTTAATTTTTTTTAGTAATTGTGAATGTGTCTTAGCATGTAACTAAAAAAAAAAAACAAAAAACATTTTATTGATAAGAAACTATTTTGCAGTAATATTGAGTTATGGTACGGAGCCAACCTTCTGCTTGATTTTTGTAGATCCCCAAATTGTGAGGAAGAATCATATAATGAAAAATATTTTATAGCATTATAAGACTTTTCCATATGTTCAGTAATGCATGTCCTTTGTACATAGGCCTGATCATACTTAGTATTATAGAGGAGGAATTTCTGATACCTTTAAAATGTTTCAAGTAAAATACTCAAGCTGCTAAAATTTTGTATTTAGTAGGATAGAGTAAGCTCTTGATATATTCTCTATTCTTTACTAAGCTAAGCTAAATACAGAACGAAGGCCTCTTATAGCACTATGACCTAAAATTTGACAATAGGATTTTAGAATCCAACCGCAGTATGCATGTGTTCTTCAATGTCTTGGAGAATGATCCTTATTTCCACTCTTGATATTAAGAAAGGAAATAAGGATGACATCTGATTTAGTTGTCATCATAACAAGGATCAAACTACACAATTGAATAAGCATTGAAATCTTTTCTAAGACCCGACGTTGAGCATTTTTTGCTGAGAGTAAATATCTTAGATTAAAATCTCAAGAACTTTTCTAAATAATTTGGTTTGGTTGTATTTATTGTATTTGTTGTGAGATTTTCTGTAGGT
>Ga0307518_10002258_pt1 | contig 14103 bp, 14 predicted proteins | sample 25_EM_MG_FD_203889 | JGI IMG/M metagenome (GOLD analysis project Ga0307518, IMG submission 203889) | Populus trichocarpa ectomycorrhiza microbial communities from riparian zone in the Pacific Northwest, United States - 25_EM | ecosystem: Host-associated > Plants > Roots > Unclassified | place...
CTCCCCCACCACTTCCACTTCCACCTCCACCACTGTCTTTCTCTCTCTTGTCAATAATTTGTTCTAGGGAGATAAAAATAGGTGCCCATATCGTGAAAATCCAATATTTTTGCACTAAAACAAATAAAAATCCCATCTTTGTATGGAATCTTACTCTATTCCTTTCTTACACAAGTTCCCACATCCTTATTTTCCTTCCTTTTTATTTCATTTTTGTTCTTGTTTGTGTTCCATTTAATATCTCATATTTTGTCATAGAAAGATCAAGTCCTTTTGTAGTGTTTTTTAGGCCTGAAAAATAAGTGGAAGAAAATAGTGAATTGGGTTTTTTTGAAAAAATGAGAGAGGATGATTCTAATTGGTTTTCAAGATGGGAAGAAGAGCTCCCATCACTTGAAGAACTCATGCCTTTATCACAAACCCTAATCACTCCTGATCTTGCTCTTGCTTTTGATATTACAAACCCCACTAATACCACCAATACCAATAACCATAACTCCTCTCTGCATCAAAACCAGCCTCTACCACCACCCCCACCACCACCGGCTGCGGTTTCTCCAACCCCAACTAATCCATTGGCCTCACCACAGCCTAATTCAGGGGATTTTGCAACGGATTCTGGGGAATTGGGCTCAGGGGCTGGTGGTGATGAGCCTGCAAGAACCCTTAAAAGGCCAAGGCTTGTTTGGACTCCACAGCTTCATAAGAGGTTTGTGGATGCTGTGGCACACTTGGGGATAAAGAATGCTGTCCCTAAGACAATAATGCAGTTAATGAATGTGGATGGGTTAACTAGAGAGAATGTTGCTAGTCATTTGCAAAAATATAGACTTTATTTGAAAAGAATGCAGGGTTTGTCTTCTGGTGGTGGTGGTCCTGGTAATGGTGCTGTTGGTGGTGGAGGTGGATTGACTGGTGGCTCTGATGCTGCTACTGATCATTTGTTTGCGAGTTCGCCGGTGCCAGCCCATTTTTTGCATCCAGGGAGGCCTAATTCGGATCACTTCTTGCCGTTTGTGCCTGTAGCTGCATTGCAGCAGCACCATCACCAGCAACAGATGGCGGCTGCAGCAGCTGCAGTGGGACATCCCCAATTGCAGGGTCAGTATCATAGGCCGATGGGGCACTTTGGGTCGCCAACAAATGGTCAGTTTGAGCATCCATTTTTGGCTAGGCAAACGCAGCAGCCTGTGCATAGAATGGGGGCACCAGTGCACAATGCAGTTCCTGGATATGTGGAGGATTTGGAGTCAGCGAATGGGAATGAAGGAAGGAAAGTTCTCACTTTATTTCCAACAGGGGATGATTGAATTTGGGTAATTGTGACTTCTTCATTGATCTTTCTCTTTATGGTTGATTTGGCTCCTGGGTTTTTGTTAAATTGGTATTTGCTGGTAGTTTTTTTAGAGTTCAATTTAGAAACTTTGTTGTCATTACTGCATTAGCTGCCGCTGCTGCTGCTGTCGTTGTTAGCGATCTTAATGGTAGATATTGGTCTCGGGCTTCCATCTACAAATCCCAAAAATTCCTTCTTAATTCATTGTAATATCGGTGTCTCTTGGGGGTAACTGGGAGTGATGGATTGTGTCATTTATGGTGTCTTCAATTCTACGGGCTTCTACATGTGTAATTAAGATGTTGGTAGCAGTCTGTATGTCCTGTCAGCTCCTGTTGACAGATTGAGATGTCATTCTTGGCGGAAAATAATGTAAGCTTAATCCATGTCAACAGTTGTTACAGTCTTGAGATATTGGGTCAGCCTGGATTTCGGAGAGGGTTTACATCCCAAGGTTGTATGGGAGTCGGCGCGATGTTGTTCTATTTTTAGTCTTCTTCTTCATTGAGGCTCTATTGTCATTGCTCATGATGGGCAGCTAGAGCATTTGTGCTTGCTGATGAGGATAAATAATGGTGGCAAGTGCATTTTATGATCTTCAGAAATCTAAGCATGGGTTTGGTAATTGGTATCCTTGGTTGGCACATTGGTACTCGGTTTCTTGGCGAGGTCCAAAAATCTCTCTACTATTAGAGCCTTCGGCCTTTTTTCTGTTTATTACTCCTGTGTTGTAGAGTTGAGTGGTCTTGTTGTACATTGTGTGACTCCATAGAAGACTTAAGACCCTGAAGAGTGGTTCTTTTAAAATCTGATGTTCTTATAATGTTTAATTTAATTTAATGTCCCAGTTGAAGTGGCTGGAGTTTATTTGTGCCCATGACGATGTCTCTGTTTATTGTGTTAACTTGTATATGTTTCATGTTGCATGAATTAGGCACTCAGGTTTGTTCCCCATTTAAAGAATGCAACTGCTTATAAGCTAAGATATTTCTGATATGCCTTTTTTTACTCTTGTTGCTCTTGTTTACAACTGAAAGATGAACAGTAAACAAGCAGTAGGTATGAAACAACTTAGGTAGTATTCTTTTCCCTTGTACTCAACTGAATTTAAAGAATTTAGAGAATAGATGATCGAAGATTTCAGTGCTGAGATTATGGATATTAAGGTAAGAGTCATTATTCAGTTTATAATTTTGCTAAGATTCTTCTCGGATGCTCTTTCTGCTGAGTGTGCACTTTGCATCTCTATGGCATGGTTCTTTTCAGTTTCAAAAATTTTGAATAACACCAATATTTCTTTCTATATAAACTCTCAGCAGCTGAAAGTTAATTTTCCATGGATTCTGATGTTTAGAATGTGGATTAAATCTCGACATGCATTGTTTAAACCATCAGCACAAATGTCCCCAGGTTTGAGAAACTTCCTTTGACCTGCTTTTGATTTTGATGCAAAATGAATTTTCACTCATATTTTTACCGACCAGCTCCAGCCTTTTTTGCTGGAGCTACTTCACAATCAACAAGGTTATATAAACTGTTCTTGGTGACCCTTAATTGGCTTGTTGAGGCTGTACAATCTAATATGTTCATGCATGTTGTCCCTCTCATTGGTTTTGTTTGATCTTCTTAAGAAAATTTGACTCATTCTTTGGAGTTGTTCAAGTTTGAAATTGTAGCCATTACAATTTTCCACTTTTCGACACTCCATGTAAGAACTTCCCATTTAAATCAGTAGGTCTTCACAGGAAACGTTGCATCATATTGGCCAACGTTTAGTTACAAATTGATTGGAAAATATGCGGGGACTTGGAATGCAAAGAGGGTTTCAGTTGAAGTGAATGTTAGCATTTCTGATTTCCTCTTCCCACCCACGTCTTCACACAATCTTCTATGTTCCTTCATTTTTCTCATGATATCTTACAGGTATAGTGTATCGGGATTTTAAAGGTTTCTTGAATGATACTATTCTTGTATCAGAGACAGCAACATGCTTCTTTTTATCAAATCGGTTCTCCTATTCTTCCAACTTATCAGAACATTAAGTGATCTGAGATCCTGTTCCCTTAATAAGCTCCTCGGCTGCTGGTTGATCTGTTGGGGGATCTTATCTTCATTGCCTACCCTAACTTTGTTGCTCTTCTTTACTTCCAGTTGTCTATTATTTCATCCAAGTTGCCAGTTCATTTCTCCACTTTGTTGGATTTTGTTAGTGCATGTACTAGCATGTCTAGCTAGGCCTATATGTAGCTCACATAACCGTGTCATTTCAGGCTCCACCCTTTTCCCCCCATATTCCTTGAAACAGATGCCATGGAATCTTATTTGTGTTGGGAAACATAATTGATATTTTTCTAATGCTGAGAATGTGAAGTGATAGCAGGCATAAAAGATGCATTTTGCATGCCATTGTTGAATTCTTTAATCTAAGATAGTGCCCCTTTTATTTTACTGCTGGCATTCAATGTTTCTATGTGCACTTGAGCATGCTCTTAGCTACCATGATTTTATATGGGGCACGTTGAGGTTCAGAGCAAGCTATATAAAAAAGAAAACCCTAAAGTACCTAGCTTGAAGGAAAAACAAGAGCACATGGACAAACTGGTGAGAGAGGTCACGCGTATGCATTACCTAGGTTTGTAGTTAGTCATAGGTTTAATTGGTTTTTGTTTTAATTACAGGATTAATTAGCGGTAAAGTCAGCACTGTTTAGGTTTTGTGGTGCATTTTTTTAGTCTTGGGATCGGATCTGCTCTTCTTGAGGATAAGACGCTTATTTGAGCTTCGTGACTCGCATGATTTCTTCAGAGCTCAAATCATCCAAGTTTTTTCCCTTAAAATCTTACGTCTTCTAAACCCCAAAATCTTATATTGATCAAGGATAAATTTTTTGTATGAGCTAAAAAATATTCTTCATTTATTTTCTCTCATTTCTCTCTCTTTTTACCCTACCATTTCATTATCCAATTCAATATATCATGCTAATATGACTCCTTTACTCTCATCAGCTGCTAACAATAATCGCATAGCTGTCTAACCATTGATTATAAATTGCATGATGTTAATCTTTGGCAAGATAAAAAATAATCTGAACAGGCTATCTATGCATTTGATTATAAGAAAAAGGAAAAGGGAAAAAAAACTGAGATATTTTTTATAATGAATTGTGCTAGAGAGGGATGTGGCCCACCAAATCATCTTTCAATTTCATGTGTGACTCCCAAAGCCTGTAGGCATGTTTCCTTCTCCTCCATGCAGCAGGTAAACAACAACCTGGATCCCACCAGATTATTAGATATTATCAGAAACAGTGGCATTACTAGGTACCAAGTCCTGATCAGATGTGGAAAGAAAAGTTAAGTATGCCAAAGACAGGCTGCCCCATTCTTGCTTTGTTCTTACCTCCCAGTTTCCTGGTCATGTTCTTGTGAATAAGAAGATTGCCACGTAGCCCCCCTCCCATAATTGTCACATTGGTGGTTTTGGCTTGGTCAACACCAGTAATCTTAAAATGTTCCAATTTGGTCCTTGCGTTCAGAATTATTTCATAATGATTTTGCATTCGATACCCAATACTTGACGTATTTCTTTCCACCATTTCCTTACGTCGATTGGTTTTCAAGTTTACCTTGATATTTATATACCTAGAAGGACGTGCTATACAATTTTAGATTTCCAATAATTTTCTAATTATTTTTCTTTTAAAAAATAAGTCAATGAGGTTTTTAACCCAGATCAAATTATTACAAGTCAACTCAGAATCTTTATATAGTTATTCTCCCTTTTATTTTCTTGTGAAATCAAGTCCTGGTTCAACTTGTTGAATTAGTCTATGTTTAACAACTATGGCAAGAACTTCAGGGTTATCATTGTTATATAGCACAAAGTATGTTAGGTCATGAAGCAAAATAATGATGATAATGATAATAAAATAAAGAACTTGGTATTTAATTAATTTAACTGCAAGAGGTTCTCATACGTCATTCACCCTTTTTTTTTTTTGTGAGAAATAATTATCTCACTTTGATTTGGATCATTGGCAAATGAAAGGCAAGTTCAGATACCCCTACCTAATTTCTGAACTTTAATATTGGGAAAATCTGATCTGATCTGATCTGATGGCAACTCAAGATCACACAACACTAATTCTTATATTGTATTCTTGTCAGACAGCAAGAGAACACCTCCAACACTGTGACAGTTCAGAGTTCAGACTATTTATTAAAGCAGCTAACAGTGCATTATCTACAAAGACGACATGTGGGATTTGTTTAAGACAATAATCATGGAATTAATTGGTAGTTACCAAAGCATGATGAGATTGAGCTGGCAATGATGTCCCTAACCCATGTGATTCCATTACCTTTATTTCACTAGTCAACGTATTAGATATTTGGGATTGGCTGATGGCCATCGCTTTAGACTTAAGCAAATCACCATATTGGTCATTGCCAGTGCTTAATGCCTAACCATTTATTATTAGATCTAAGCATTATCCCTTTTAAGTTCTAAGTATGATGCTGGAAAGGTGAATGAGCAAATAAAATAGTCTCATCATTACACACACTCCTTACTAATTTTTATAAGATTCACAAATATAAGCAGAGACCACCTAGAGCTGGAATTAAAAGAGGTTTATAACGAAGTCTTTGAACAATCCTAACAGCAGGGAGTTTCCTAGTATAGAGAAATCTGCATGTAAATCAGTAACACAGCAATTCCCACCTGGCTGTGACATTAATGGTTTTGAGAGTAATCAAAGCTAAGAGGTTGCTGACAGAATGGAGCCTGCAAAAAAAAAAAAAAGAGTAATTTAGCGAGCCAAATATTTTCGCTGCGAGGAAGTGATTTATGGGGTCACTTGCCCCACACAATAGCTTGTAGACTTTTCTTCCCCTTTTTTTTAATAAAATAAATATGGTCAAATTTGAAGTTCTACCCCTGCCCCACCACCCTAAGGGCGAAAATAAGGGTAGAAACAAATAACAGAAATTCTAAAAATAAATATTCAAATTCAAGATTGTAAATAATAAAATATAGCCCTACCTGGAAAGTAGCATGTCTAAATTGATCGTATGAATGTGCATACATCATTGCAGTGCTTGGCCATTGAACATATGCAGCATCCCTTGAAGTCTGATTTGATCCCATTGCACAGAAGGGGCTCATAGCTGGGTTTGCAGCGGGGTGGTAGCCAAGGGAGGCTTGTGTCCTTGGCATCTGACCCAGCTGAGGAAAACTGGGATCATACTGCATATAAGGAATTGGAATCTTCTGCATATTGAATGGTGTCAAGCTAAAGCTCTGATTAGCTGGAAGGCTCCTAACATACCTGCACAACGTTCAAAAGCAATTTAGTTTGAATAATAAAAAGCAACCTTCCGTAAAATAGAAAATGCAATTGAGGTAACAAGAGATTCAATTGTTTCAAAAATAATTTTAAGAATTGAAATTTTTTTGAGAATCAATCTATGTCCGATCTCATTTTGGAGGAAGTCTTGTTCTCCATGTGTGGTTGTTACAATTTGTTTATTGACAATTTTTCTACATGGCAAATAGGGAGACCAGCTAAGAATGCATCAAGGCCTCAAATCATCACAAGCTAGCAATCAGCCCACAAATATAATGAAATATTCCTTACCTTTCATAACTCCGATCATAATCTGGATCAGTGCGATCCTTCTCCCTATCTCTGAAAATGGCAACCCGAGATGACATACCATCCCTTACGAAGACATTTTTTTCTGGATCAACTACAGAGATCCTGCACTCTTCATTCTCATCCTTGCTTGAACTTAAATTTTTGCTATCTGTAGGGAGCTGGGGCACAGTATCATCTGCAGTGGGGCTGCTAGGGCTACTGAAGATGCGAGCTCGTGCCCTATCATACTCCTCCTTCCTCTCTTCCACACTTCTCACAGGACTCCGTTTGATCCCGAACCCGTTAGGGTCATTTATGGACCCTTTGTTAGGCCGAGGTCTAATTGCAAGCTTAATCATCTCAGGTGTATCACTTCCCGACTGTTTAGCAGGAATTTCAGATAGGCGAACCGCGGGATATCTGCATTCAGCTGTTTTTTGCACCAGAATCTTATTTAACAGACCATCAATGCCATTATCCTGTACCATGGTTATCAGCCCATAGTGTTGAGCAACGCGATGTGCTGCAAGCCTAAGATAGGAGGTAGGGAAATGCGGGAATTCAAATACTTGTTGGTCAGGGTTTTGCAAAAACCTCTGGATATCAAGTTCCATCCGCAAAACTGATCCAGAAAATTGAGAAACAAAATAAATCTTAGAAGTCCATAAAGAATAACAGAAAAGAAAAGAGAACACCATAATAGTTTTCATAGGAAGAAAATGAAAATAACTACAAAATACTAGAAAGCAAAATCTGACTACCACCAAGGCCCCTAGAAATAAGACTACAAATTAACCAATAAACTACATTAACTTCATAGAAAAGCAGACATTTCAGCTAGCACAAAAGTAAGCCAAAAGGCAAACTAAATTGAATTCATTTGGCCTTAATCTATAGTTTTGTTTTGATGCAGCTTGATAACAGAAAAAACTGTTGAATTCGAAAACCAAAATGCATGTGCCGATATGCTCACGGGTGCAAAAGACCATGCCCTATTCAAAACTTAAAAACAAGATAACTATTCAAAAGTATGCATAGAGAGGAGAGAAAAAAACTCTTCTATCCATCAAAAAAACAACTGTCATTGAATTGAATTCTGTACTTGACAAACACAATTAAACTATATATCCAACAATCCAAATCCTAAGAAAATTGCAAGGGTTTGAAGAAAAAGCTCAGGGAAGAATACAGGCTTTTTTCTTCAACCCCCGCTCTCTTATCAATTGGAATATCAGAAGGGAGATTTGATGCCTAGAACTTTCAAGTACAATGATAGCCCTAACATCATCTAGCATTTTAGGTTTTCATGCTAATGCATTGCTCCTATAGTTCTTGTCAGTGTCTTGATTTGAAAGGTTGCCATGGTTGGACATCCAACAGACATATATGCACTCAACAAAAATGTCTGTGTCTGTGTACAAAGGGTCTTAATCCTGAATCTATCTTGTTTGAAACCCTGTTGCCGCTATATTAGTTGATTTTGCAGTGTTCTCATTTTTTCCCTTGAGAGTTGGATCCTGGAGCACCTCTGCAGGCCATTGAAATATAGGAGTGCCCTTCATTCTATGACAGTTTCTCTGCTTTACCAGTGTCTAACCAAGACCAGTGGTGGAACTACATTGAGGCTAAGGGAGGCCCCCCACCCCCAACCAAAAAACAGTTGGGAATTACCATTTTATTCCTAACAATTCTGAAAATTTTAAGGCTTGGGCTATTTCATATTCAAATTGGCCTTAGTACTATTCTAAACTAGCACCCCACTCATGAAATTCTAGTTCCACCCCTATTTCCAGGACCAAAACTGTGTTACACAGCAGCAACATCCACTTTTACTTAATAATCCTAAACAATCAAAACTGTCTTTCTTCAAATAGAATAAAATACTCTCTTCTAGCCCAACTACAAAGGGCATTCTCAACAGCACCTAATTTGTTAAACATAACAGGCACATGAGATTTCAGAAAGTAAACGGAAAGTAAGGTTGAATTCTATTTAATAATGTGATATCAGAGCCCCGATTCTGTCCAATGTGGATATCTTTAATCCAATCACTTTGCCTCGCATTGGAAACGTAAGAAAAATCCATAACACAACTTAATCCTAATCAAGGCAACGCATCCACTTCTAAAAATACGCCAGGTTTACATAAGAGCAGGCACGTCCAGTGCTCCAAGGCCTCGGACTTTATTGGAGTCACAAGGTCAGACAACAAGGGGGATGTTAGTTGAAATACCATAACTCATGTCATTTATCAGAAATACAGGCATTTAGTTAGTGGCAATAACAATGCCTTGATAACAGAGTAGTCATTTCCATATCTAAAATAGGACTCTGCATCTGTAATATAAATATTGCACCAAAGCCCTGTGAGATGCAGTAGTGAACTACAATAATAATCAAATCGCACTTAAATCCAGAAGACTAAGAAATCAACACCTGATCTATTCTACATTCAGCAGCAAACTATTCCCTTCTACAACATCACTTACCCCAAGTAAGTGAAAAGCAAATCTTATTAGGGGCATTAAGACACTCCGGTCAGTACCTAATTCATTATAAATAACACACCTATCGTCACTAATTAGAAAACTATTAAAGAAGTCGGAACCGAATTTAAGCCACATTCAGCACCAATCCATTCCCTTCAGCAGCACTTGCCAAAAAGAAATTATCACATCAAGACACTTAGGTTAGTAGCTGACAGGATTGGAGATAGCTAAGCTAAAGTTATAATTTTTTTTCATGTCACATTAGACTTTCCTTAGCAACAAAACAAATCTATAATCCTCAATTATTTAGCAACAAAACAAACCTATAATTCCCAAAAACTTAAAACGCAGATCTAATCTGTCTAAAACCTCCTAGATAAACCAATTTCCAAATCAACCAAACCTCAATTCCCAAAGTCAAAGACAAAATCACAAACCCTAAAAAATCCATAAAAACACAAATTCACCAAACACATCAACAAAATCCCAGAAGGACAAATAGCCATACAGATCCAAATAAGCTAAAAACTGAAATTTTGAGCAAAAACAACAAAAACCCTAAAAAAAGAAGCAAAGAACTAACTGGTGAGACGGTGACGTGGGTTCTGTAGAGCCTCAACTAAGAAAGGATCCATCATTGACTCCTTCTCATTAATGGCTGCCACTGCTTGTGGTGTTGTTGACTCCATGATGACGATAATAATAATATATCACCACTCTCTTGATTCTCTCTCTAAAAACTCCTTTTTCCAAGCCTCGTCTTCTCTTGCTTCTTCTTCCCTGTGTGTATAGAGAGGAAGGGAGGGGAAGGGAGAAGTCAAAGAAGGAGTAGAGGTGTGTGTTAGAAAACAAAGGGTTTCATTGATAGATTTTAGAGAGAGAGATAAGCCAACCCTTTGTTTTGTTTTGTTTTGTTTTATCTCTCTCTGTTTTCTAACCAAAGAGGAAGAAACAGGATGGCTTTGTGTTAGATTTTATAGTGGTGTATTTATTTATTACTATTTTTATTATTATTATTTTTAAAAAATCCAATATTATTTCATTTATTTTTATGTATTTGTTATGTTTTCTTATATTATTTTGTGGAAAAGAAAGAAAAAAATCAAAGCCTTAAGCCTTAAGTTATAATGCAGAATTTGCTGTCGTGATAGTTATTAATTTTTAAAATTTATTTTTAATATTATTATATTAAAATAATTTGAAAATATATATATATATATATATATATATATAAATTTAAATTTTTGTCAAACAATATTTAAACGCGTTTTGAATCATTATCAAAATCTTGAGCGTTATGTAACTTATGTTGTGGATTTTTTGGTTTTTTGCCACTATGAATAGGAATCATGGATAAAAAAAGTGTTAGTGTTTGGGAGTGTAATAATAATTGTTTTTTAAAATATTTATTATTTTAAAATATATTAAAATAATTTTTTTATTTTTTAAATTAATTTTTATACTATAATATCAAAACAATCTAAAATTATTAAAAAAATATAACAAAAAGTAAATTGCACAGCTCAGCCGACACACCCAAGAGTCACAATCCACAAGTCATGAAGATATCTTGCTCCTTCGGTTGTATTGGATGCTCACCGGATTTTTTATTTTTTATTTTTTATTTTTTATTTTTTATTTTTTTTCCTTTGTAGGTGTGGTTTGCTTAGAAAATTGTATAGTGGGATTAGTTGAAAAAAGAGACCGAGATGGGCCAAGTTGCTTAATGGGCTTAAGGCCATGAAAAATACATAGATCAGGCCCAATCCCTTACAAATATTGCTTGCAAACATCTGTCTGTCAGGTGTGCTCTTGCATGCGTAATTTTGTATTGTCTTTTCTTGCACCGCAAGTTATACTAATCTTTCTCTCTTTCGTCACAAGGCTCGGAGGAGAGGGTAGGAGTTGCCACGCCTTTGGAAATACAAAACCCCCCCGATGCCAGATGGCTATTGTTTAATTCTAGATTTTGTTTCTTGCCTTGCAATGCAAGTTTCCTAAATACATTTTGGTTCATTCCAAGATAGATGACGACGGTATAGATTCCTAAATTGGCTTGATTATTGTCTTCATTTTCAAGAGGAGCGGCAAGGTGGGATGCGAACATGCTTTGCCCCCTTTAAGAACAAAGTGAAGAGGCAAAATAACATTTATAGAAGATTATGCTTCTCGTTGCAGCTGATGCAGATAGATGCGTGTTGATGGAGATAATCGACAAGTTGGTAAGTGTGTAGAATAATTTTTCATTCATTTTATCCGGTGGATAATACTTTTAAAAAGTTTTCTTCTTAGAAATATATTAAAATAAATTTTTTTAGATTTTTTTTTTAATTTTTAAAATTAGCATATCAAGATTATAGAAAACATTAAAGAACATATTAATTTAATATTTTTTAAAAATAAATATATTTTTAAAACGCGTCAAAATATAATTAAAAAAAGGTTGGTATGGGTGGTGGAGGGGTCAACATCAAGAGTGGAAGATGAAATCATTGTCGTTGAGATTGCTGGCATGAAGAATAGAAAATATAGTAGGTTTCACGGGTTGGTTTTGGTGGTTGGATTTTCTGGTTGTTTGACTGGCTATTAATTTCAAGAGAAGAGGAAGGAGGCTTCAGTGGTGGCTGTTGGTTGAGCAGAGGTGGTGGCGACTTGGGCAGTTATGGTTGATCTGGACAATGGTGGTGGTGGTTGCCTGGCTGGGAGGCTGAATGGCTGATGTGGTGAGAGAAAGAGGTTGTGCTGCGGTGAGAGAGGCCACAACAGCTGCTAAATATTTCCAAAAGGTTTCATTGACTATAAAGTCAAACCCTCCACTTAATTATTGACCAAAACACACACACACACACACACAAAAAGAAAAAGTCTTTGCTTACCAAACCTTTCAAACGATGGTAGAAAACAACTAAAAGATTTCAATGTTAGTACTGTACTCAAGCCCCGTGCTTTTGAACTATTCTCCTCAACGATACTTGTCTGTCCCACATCTCTTCATCTCTCTACTGAATACAGAGTTAATTCGAAAATAAAAAATTTAAATAAGAGATTGAATTTCAATTCCAAGCATATTATTTGATTTAGGTTTGTTTATTGTTAGTCAATTAAAATATATGAACATAATTAATTGTATTATATTTTAAAATTACTTAAAATATTGAGAGAGAGAGAGAGAGAGAGATGGCTTGCAAATTTTATCTCCAACTCTGAAAGTTCTAGCAGAGGACCAAGAACCAATATCAGTACAAGGGTGCATCCACGAATATTTAAGAAACTCCAGTGTAAGCACAGCATATTTCGATGAATAAAAAGAGAGAGAAACAGAAAACAATGAGCAAGGACATAAATGCGTCATTGGCAGCAGAGTTGGATTGATCAGAGAAAAGAAGAAACAACCTGAAGAAGAAGAAGAAGAAGAAGAAAAGGATGCAGCAGGGCAGCATAAAAAGACCCAGGAAAGAAAAGGCAAGTGAAAAGGGAAAAACCTGATGAAAGAATAAATTTGCGCAGGACAAACCAAGCACACAAAAAGCAGAATCACAAAGCCTCAACACAAACACCCCCTGAAGAACAACAAATACAGAGCAGCACAGCCCAAACAAAGCTTTGTGGATAGACAACAAACCTTCAGAGCAATCCGAGCAAGTTGAATAACAACAGAACAAATGTTGAGATTATAAGAGAAACAAACGTTAGCGGACTCCATGAGTGTAATTATCTTTACCTCCCAAATCTTTAAGATGCCATTAGAATATTATAGGTGCACACAATTTTATTTCTTGTTAGTTCCACCATCTATTGGGGTTGCAGACCCTTTAACTTTCTGGGTTTGATGCGGAAGACATTGAGGATGAATTTTCTTCCAAAATGTATGGGGATAGAAACAATATTGGCCAGTAGGTTTCAAGTTTCAGCTCTGATTCCGGATCTTACCAAAGTGAAGGCTTGAAGCTATAAAGATAATTAATGTACACAATAGCTCTATACTACTCCAAAGTTGTTCGCGCAAGCACCCACCTCCGAGCCAAAATCCCGGTTTCCTTCTATCTATTTACTTTCTTGTTGATGCCCCTTTTCATTCAGCAGTGATTATGGTGAGAATCTCTACTTTCAATTTGATTCTGCACACAAAATTGAATCCTTAACCTCCCACTCAGTGCTCACCCACCCTCCTGAACTAAAATTTCTTTGTTTTATAACTTGCACTTGTCCTTCCATCACTTCCTGGCAAGGTACCACATTCATATTGGATTTTTTGAAGGCTGCCCTGCTACTACTTCAATCTATATCACTATGAATGTTAACCCAGATGCATTTGCACACAAAAACGCAAGCATATAATTGATATAAAGTACATGAACAGAACAATATATCCCCAGCATATCTCATTCGATGACCTGGTGGCGTTATTGGTCCAGCAACGAAGGTCATAACATAACAGGCTTCCCAGTCCCACTTTCCTCTCCATAATGACACATCTCAATATCTTAGCAAGTTCCCATTGTAAAATAAAACCGCTAAACTTTATCCATAAGACTTTGTTAAAATAACAAAAAATAATTAAGGTAATGAATACATTTACCTTTCTAATTCCCATATTGCATTCAAATTGGAGAATTAAATAAAATATATAATTTAACTGT
>Ga0307518_10002259_pt1 | contig 14098 bp, 17 predicted proteins | sample 25_EM_MG_FD_203889 | JGI IMG/M metagenome (GOLD analysis project Ga0307518, IMG submission 203889) | Populus trichocarpa ectomycorrhiza microbial communities from riparian zone in the Pacific Northwest, United States - 25_EM | ecosystem: Host-associated > Plants > Roots > Unclassified | place...
CTAGTGCCGCTGAAGCGCAACCATGGGCTCCCTTGACGAGCTCTCTTCTGGGAAAGAACAAGAGAGGGTTCTTCTTCCTAATAGCACTCTAAAGTAGGGATATAACTGTCATGGTGCTGGAGGACGCTGTCTGAAAGTAGGGAAGCGGATAGAGTACTGAATTCGACGCATCCAGGGAAGTGAGACGAACGACAGAGGAAGATGGACATGGCAAGTATCTGGGAGGAAGGGACCATAGGCTGAGGGCTCAGGGGACACAGAGACAACCAGAGAAGACTTCTCAATCTTGACAATAGACCTAAGACGACCAAAGTACATCCTTGATGCAGGACTGACGAGGAGAACGCGCTGACCGAGAACAAGGGGGACTGAGGGAGCAGGCTGGGAAGATATGTGCCAGGCAGTGCATGGGAACTCTGGGAGAGGCTGTCCTAAGAGCAGGACATAGTGGAGAGCTGCAGCAATAGCGGAGAAATGATCCAGAGAAAATACAGACTCCATAGTGACTGATGAGACGAACGTCTGGATTGCAGGGGGAATATCTCCGTGGGAAATAAACGGATCCACGTCGGAACTCGACAGGCAGATAGACCACGCTCCAGGCTCTCTGACGGTATAGTCACGTGCCTGATAGCTTTGGAAACGGTGGAGCTATTCAAAATATCGGAATGCCAGCACTGGGCGCCTAAAAATGACATTTGAGCGCTAACGTTGTTTCTTCTCTTCTTTCCTTCATTTCTCCATCAATTCTTCAGCTTCTTTGCTCGTTCTGGTATGGGAGTTGGACTGCAGTAGATTGCATTCCTTTCTCATACCATACTGGATGTTATTCCTTCAGTTTCTTCTGCTTCTTGGCGGTTCTTGTGTGAGTGATGACTGTCAGCGTTGGCAGTTGTCTCTTGCATCAGGATAGTCTTCTTGTGTGATAGATGGCTATGATGAGGCTCCGTCGTGCTCATCCATTGCATCAGGATCGTTTGATATTGACGTTATCTTCCATGTTCACTGTACCAAACCTGTTTGGTGCGTGACACCGGTACCCAGACAAACCCAGACCACTCGCATCCATGTAATAATACTCTTGCTCTCCGTTTCTCTTATCTGTTCCCTTTATCTGTTTCTCTTATCTGTTTCCCCTATCTGTTTCACTCTGTAATATCACTCACTCTCAAGTCATTGGAGGCCACTTTTCTTATAAACAAAAGTAAAACTAATTTACATTTCTATTTACAAGACCCGGACCGGACCATCTACTCTGGCACACTGCTGCCAGGGTTCTCCTGCTCCTCATGGAGCCCCTGGACTTCTTGCTCGACCTCCTCTGGGTCAACCTCCGCCTCGCTATCCTCCGATTCCTCGTCCTCGTCCCAAGGCACCGTGAAGAAACGGCACTCCTCAAGAAAGGTCTCGAGGCCGGCACTCAGGCGGTCATTGGACTGCGATACGGATCGAGTGGAGTCCGCAATCCGGGACATCTGTCCCGTCATCGCCTCCACCGTGGCTGTAAGCCTGTCCATCCATTCCAGGAAGGGACCGGTGTTGAAACCGGACCTTGACCTGGACGGACCCGCCACCTCCACTATCTCCTTGTCGTCGGTAATGACCTTCGCTGTCTTCTTCTTCTTCCTCTTTTCACCACCTCATGGTGATGTCGCCACCTCCTTCTCCTTCGCCTTGCCCTTCCCTTTTTCCGCCACCGGACCCGGACCCCCCACCTCCGGCCACTCGCACTTTTCCTTCAAGCCGGCGCACTTCATGCATGCCCGCTGCTTTGGCTTCTCCGGGTTGCGCTCACACACCGCGCAATGCTTTGCGCAACGCACGCATCTACACAAGGATCAGCAAAACAGAAACAGAGATAAAATAAAAATACTTACCGGACTTCTCCAACCGGACCTGCCTCCGGTTCCTCCCTCGCTCTCTTCTTCGACGCATCTTGCGCCGTCGTTTTCTGTTTGGCGGCTACCTCCACTGCCCTCTGTTTGGCAGCCTCCTCTGCCACCTTCCTCTGCTGCGACTCTGCCCTCTCCTTCTCCGCCTGCTCACGTGCCTTGCACTCTGCCTCCGCCTTTGCACGCTCCACCTCCTCGCAAGCCTTCCTCTCTGCCTCTTCACGCGCTCTCCTCTCCTCCGCCTCCCGGCGCTGCCTCTCCTCTCTCCTCATCTGCTTGTGGCGACGACGTTCCTTCGCCTTGGCGCCGAGAACGCTCGACTCATCCTCGCTACTGGACTGTAGCTCCAGCGTGGTGGCCTTCGTCCAGTCCTTGGACTCGACAACGGCAGGGGCAATGGGGGTGGTGGACTTGGCTGGTGCAGACATATTGTTAGAAGGCAAAGAAAACTGGGGGCAAAAGCAAACCGGTCTGATCTTTATAGATCTGCAATTCGTACTCAGATAATCACTCCGGACTCCGCATTGTTTTAGGCGACCACACGACAGCCTCATTGGGGCCTCATGGGTTCGGCCCCTAAAGGGGGGATACTGTTACGACCATGTCCAACTCTGGGACTTATCCGGTTACTCCGGTCGCATCGCAGCTCTGCAGCTCAACTCCGGTCGCTCAGTCACTTACTCCGGTCACAGTCGCGCAGTTATACTTCTGTTAAGCACAACACCTGGTCTATGCTCCATTCGCTCGTTACCACACCTCGCTGTCTACCCTGCCTTGACATGAGTTCTCCGTGAACTCGATATATCCTATACCTTGTAGCATTTTCACCGGACCTGACTTTATTTTCACTGGACCTGACCTAGTCCTAACTCCGGTCATTCCTTGTCCGCTATTAGGTTGTTTACTTGTCACCGTATGTACTCGACCCTAGTTTCTACTTAGTATAAGTACTCCGTAGTTTATTCTGTATACCTCAGTCTGAAATCAACCATAGTCACTACTCCAGTTTCTGTCTGTCTCTGTCTCTGTCTCCATTTCCATCTCCAACCTCTTGACTGGAACCTACGCAAGGGATCAACGCTCATTGTCCTTAGTCGTTGAATCCAAGCAGTCACCAACTCCGGCCGGACTAACTCCTTGTCCAGCCCCCTGCCCTTGTCCTTCGTCCGTTTCCGTCCGGACTTGACTGGACCCCTTACCGGAGTAGACCCGGACTTGACAGTCAGCATGTTGGTGTGAAGCTTTGAAGAGATGAACCGAATTTGTGGTTTATCGGTAAACGTTGCAAATGACCAATTAGACGCTCGAATGGGAAGCACCACCACGAGCACACGGGCCCAAAGAACTTGAGGTAGTCATAAATGTGGCAGGCCATGTGACAGTTTGGGCGAGGCTTAGCAGCTGGTAAGGCGTTCGGTAATGTAGACAACCAAGTTGTTATGCATGTACGGTATGCTATGATGCGTGACTGAGTCATGGTACGAGAGCAGGCGATGCGTATCGCAGATACTAGTGCCATGGTGTTATCCAAGATGTTCCGTAGGTGGACGAGTTCATGTGATCGGTAGGTTGAACCCTCACCCCAGAGACTGACCAAAGCCAAGGGGAGGTAGATAGTGGATAGAGTGCGCCATTCGTCGGCTTTCAGGGTGCCCGCTCTCGCCTCGCCAAAGTTTTTGGGTACAGATCTTAGCCAAGACGGAATGGTAGTTTCCTTGATAACACGCTGAACATGCCGCATAACTTCGGGTGTAGATACCAATGTTGAGGAGCATGCAACCATCGGCATAGTCCTGCGCTGTGGGTACCAGTCAGGTCAGACTGGAGACGTGCAGAAGGACATACCCATTCCACTAAAGTATTAACCCAATGTATCTTGCGTACTTTGCCTCCCTGCACCTGCACTATACATCCTGTGTCCTTACGCTGGGGCTTTAATTGCAGTCCCTCAGCGACGAATTTAAGGGCATTGCTGTTTTTATTCATGAGCTTCGATTCCAAACTAGTGGTGTGCTTTTCGACATCGGAGAGATCCCCATCCTTTCCCACAGCGCTTGTAAGAAGGGTCTGGATGCTTTCAACATGAGAGCGGTCATTCTTGGAGAGGCCCTCTGCTTCAGGTGTGTCGAGAGAGCGGAATGTGTGGGAGAACGCAGGCCGCAAGTCAGCTTCCGATTGAGCTTTCGTCGCAAAAGTGGTGGTAAGGCCAAGATATTCGTGGAAATGTGCTTGAGCCAGGCCCTCCAAAAGGCAATGCATCGAGTCGACAACAAGCTGTCGGGCAGGGTCCCAATAGGGTAGACGCCAAAATGGTGACCACCGCACACCGTTGGTACAAAATAACTTGTTCCGCTCTTTGACAGAGTCAGCGTCCCTGTATTTGAATGCGTAGGCTCGCAGCTCGGCCTTGTCGCGAAACTGCCAATACTTAGAGTCGACATCTGTACGGCCAAGTGATGAAGTGTGAACACAATGACAGGCGCTACAGTAGAAGTGGCTGGTAACGCTCGCTAGCTGGGCGGATTTTCTGGCAGCTGGAAGATCGCACACGACACAGGCGATGGCAGAACGAGTGACGCGATCTCTCTGGGAAGCACTATGGGAGAATCGAACCCCACTTTCCCAACTCTCTACCATGTCTTCGATAAGGGGTTCAAGAAAGTGGTTGAGTTGATCACCAGAAGGCTCCGACGGTCCTGGAATAATACCAGCCAGGTACATGTTCTCTGGTTTGTAGCGAATATCCGGCGGTAGGTTAAGGCATGCACAAGAAATGATGCCGCACGATGTCGTGGCATTCCGTTGGCGATTCCCTTCGATATTAAAGAAGTCGACATTGACAGAAAATAACAGCCGGCCTTCACCTTGGCGATCCACAAACAATGTCCCGGAACGTGGCCCCTCAAAGGTGCGGAGGAACTCCGCATCCCACACATCTTTTAAAATAGACGGCGTTGCGCCAGACAAGCTCTGCATCAGGTCGTCACAAGGTTTATCCATTAAGTCTTCGAAACCGGGTCTAGCGAGTAGGCCAGCCACGTAGTCATGGAAATGATGGTAGGCGAATGTTTTGATAGCGACGCTATGCCCATCATCAGAGTCACGGAGGAGAGACGCATTGCATAGATCCCCCCCCGGAAGGGGTCGGTTAGTGCAGAAAGGAGGGTATTTCGGCTGGTCTGGGGACCCCGAGGGTTTGAAGGTAGCACTGCAGTGAGGGCAGACCGCGTAGGTAGTAGTATGCCCATCAAGGTTGAAATGCTGGAGGGTGGTCCTCATATTCTTGGGTATCTGCGCACACGTATGTTTGCAGAGGGTATCACCAGTTGCGCCAATAAGTTTGAATGCTAAAGTGAGGATGATCGACACGACACCAAGGATGAACTCTCCAGTCCGCCGGCTAAGTCCAAAGAGAATGACGAGAACTACACCGAGGAAGACCGAAACTTGGGCAACCTCGTCGCAGAGATCGATAGGATAATTAAAATGATGGGCTTCAAATTAATCAGGGCAAACTCCTTTACGATCGGCAACCACTCACATGAATCATATTGCACAGCACCTCTTGAGTCTCCTTCGCTAATTGTGACAACCTCGCCTAGTTGCTTCTCCATTTTGCCAAGTAAAAGAAGGAGCTGCTCCTTCCGAGAGGCAATCGAGGGGGTCCGTCGGTTGACGCCAGTCAGAGCCTTCCTTACACTTCCAAGCTGTGAACGGACAGCACGCGCATCAACTGACGCCGATTCGAGGGTATGCTGCTGAATATTCCGAATCTGAGCTTCGATAGAATTGAGAACTTTGTGGGCCTTGAGTTCTCTCCTTTTAAGGTTTTTGCTATCCCTGAGACGTAGACCAGATGGTTTAGTACTAGTATGAGAGAGTGGGAAGGCAACAGACCTATTCTCAGTAGAAATCCGGCCAACAGCGTCAACCAAGTCGCCAATGTTGGGAATTCCAATATCACCAGTGTTTGTACTGGCTGCTTCCTGAAATTCCTCATGAGAAGCCCATAGTTTGCTGGGCTGTGAGTCGAGGTCTGGCCCATTGTCACAGAGCGAGGATGCAAAGAGCACAGCAGAAAGAGAATCAATACCCGAGTTACTGGAGTCATCCTGCTGGGAAATGGCTCTCAAAGCAAGATTTGCAACAGAGGCTCGGCGGACGTCAGAGATAGCCAGATCCAATGAAGTCTCGCGAAGATGGATGGCCTTGTGTCTCTCCAGCTGAAGTTTCCTGGCAGGATTGCCAGCCCTCCCGTTTTGATCCGCCTCACAGCATTCTGCACAGTAACATCGGTAGAATTTGTCGTGGGATGGCATGTGGAAGGTTAAAATATCTTGTTCAGAGACATCAAATGGTGTCAGACCAGAAGACTATAAGTACGGTTCACCTCTTAAGGAAAAGCCAGTTTGCGATCACTTGCTATATACAAGACCCTTCTAATCGGTGGTTGATCGAACGTTGCTTACATTGGCCCTTGTTGTTCCAATTATATGATCCTCAATTAAATGACGATGACACACCTTGATGACGTTAGTTCTTGTTTATCCTCAATTAATTATAAGGCGATGTCGCACCATGCCATAGACAAGGACTGTTGTCAGGACACCATAAAAACGGGCACGGGTGATTGTGTCAATGCAAACAAAGGCGGTAGTAATTGTCGCCAGTCAGGAAGTTGTCCTGGTGGTTTATATAGTATGGCTGGGCAGATGTTGCGCATCGACACTCACCATTCATGTTCCTCAAAAGATTTCTTCCTTTCCACTGCAAAAGCAGCAGCAAGTATACCCTTCAATGTCATTTGTCAGGACATGATGACGCCATATTATGTCTGGCGGTCTCAAACAGTGGGAAGACACTGGCCAGCGGAGGTATTACAGCAATCTATCCAACTGCTGAATACTGATACTGGACAGGATGTGATGGACTGAGACTGTGGGACTTACAAAAAAAGGTTCAACTACGTAAACCCAGTCAGACAAGGAATCCCCAAGATCCCATTACTTGTGTAGCGTGGCTAACTCCAAGAGACAATAACAAGGAATTACTATGTTGTGGTACAGGCTTGGGCTATCTGTTTCTATTGAAAAAACGTGGTTGTGAGTTCGATGAGCTCATAGTGAGACAGATAGGTACAGGTCAAGAGGTCATGGCTGTCAGCTGTGACACTTCAGAAACAATGCGGATACTCACCGGGACTCGAGATAGACGTGTCCAGGTCTGGGCCCTTGATTCCAGACACAACTTGTCAAGCATATTCAGTGTGGAGCTCCCTATGACGGTTCCACATGCCATATACTCCCATGGTACAGATGTCATTGTATTTGGGATGTATAACGGGGAAATGTGAGTTCTTGATGCATCACATGGATTACATTACAAGCCTCACTGAACCTCCAGCCATACTCTTCGTGGAAAAGACGGAGTGGTTCTTGCAATGAAATCTACAGGGAGAATGATGTAAGTATTAGCCCACAGCGAATATCAGAAGCCTCACAATTCTTCTCCAGAGCTGGCACTGTCATTGACCTGAGTCATACATTCTTCGTCATTGATAACGCCGCGAATGGATTCAGCTTGCATCGCATGGATGATGCTGTATGCATGAAAACGTACGATACAAAGCCAATGAAAACATTCCCAAAGCAGGTCAGGCTGGCAGAAGGGGCAACAGTAGTGGTCGGAGGGGGGGAGAATGGATGCGCTCATGTGTTCGACAGAACAACAGGGCAAGCTATACAGACATTGCAACACTCAAGCAACGGCAGGGTGCAAACAGTTACAGTGAGAGAGAGAACATATGATAATTCAATAAGCTGACTTACCACCAAAGACATATGATGCCGGGAGCTTCCATCTTATTCTGACAGCCACATCGAGCAACGAAATGCAAACCTACATTTCTGTATGGAGAAAAGAGGCCCGCACACAGACCGGACAAACCATGCAAGCCAAAGCTGATACACGAGAATTAGGGCTGCTGTCCATCTTGCGACAGATCCTGCAAACATTAGCGCAACTTGTAACTGTGGTGGTTATAGCGCTTGTGGCCTTCCAAATGATGGTACATAGGCCATACATAAGATGACCTAGATTTAAAATATGAACACTTTGACAGCAAGATACATCAGCACTCACTAGACTCGGAAAACGACTGCTCTGAAAGAAGATGGACTGACTCCATAACTGACTCCACAATGACGAATGACTACAGATTTTATGCCCTTTTTATGTCAGACTTCTTTTTGTCTCCATACTTTTACAAACGTATGTAACTACGAAACATCCCAGCATGCCCTCAACAAGTGACTGTGTATGCTAAACTAAACTAAGATTGACTTGAAAAGCAAGACAAATATCGTCAAAAGACATTTCTGTCCCATCATCTGCAGTGATTTTCCTGGAGCTCTTTTGACACTTCTTTATGTTCAAAATCTCCCCCAGACGAGGACCCTTTATAACCACACACAGTTGGTTTTTGGCAGTGGGAATTGCAGGCGTTAAACATGTTGCAGGAATGATATGGTGCTGGATTCCTGAGCCCCTGTTGTGGCCTGTCACGGTAACACAAACGTGGCCAGGTGGGGCAACACCAGCATCACTGCTAAACGGATCCGGGCACGTCGTTCGAACAATATGTTTGCCTAAAGACACATTGTTAAATGCCTGATACTGGTAATTCACCGTAAATCCCAAATGGTATTGTTGGAAGTTACAGAAGTTGGGCTCAAAGAGCCATGGAATTTTGCCTGTCACTGTCAAGTCCAGGTCTACTCCGGTAAAGGGTCTGGTCAAGTCTGGACAGAAACGGACGAAGGAGAAGAGCAGAGGCTGGACAAGGGTATTGGGAGGCAATGTCCACAATATGGAGAACGTGGACACAGCGCAGCGGGCTCTACACAAATGACAACGAAGTCTTAACTCACTTGAGTAGAAGGTTCAAACTTGAAGTAATAAACCGAAGGTGGTTTGATAGTTCTTGGATAGAACAGAGAGTAAATCATAAGGGGAAAAACTCTACAGCACTCCAAGTAGCGTAAGGGTATTTATACGTCTGAGCTGCGCACAGACCATGTAACGTAGAGTGTTTCCTAAGAGTCCATAAACGGACGGTAGATAAGTACCTTCCTAACATAGTAGTTCTGTGGAAGCTCGTAGAACCTCGAAGAAGTCCACAGTGAGTCATATGTGAGATAAGAGATAAGAAACGGTCTAGATCGACCCATAAGAACATTCCAGAAGGAACATTATCTCCTTATCATGAGCTCGTCATAGATAAGAGATATGACTCCGGTTAGTCGGTACTTTCTGATAACCGGTCATGTGACTTTGACAATCACATGGAAGAGATTGAGTCCAGACACATCACGTGTCAAGGCTCCTGAGAAGTCACGTGCTAGTGATGACTAAGCACTTACTTTCTCAATAAAGGGTTTAGTCCGGCCAGAGTTGGGACCAATTGGATTCAACGACAAGGGGATCGAGTGTTGATCCCTTGCATAGGTTCCGGACAGGCGGAGACAGACGGAACAGGAGTAGAGACTAAGTTGATTTCAGACTGAGGAGTACAGGACAGAGTACAGGGTACTTATACTAAGGAGAACTAGGGTCGAGTATTTACGGTGACAAGTAAACAGCCCAAAGGGCGGACAAGGAACAACCGGAGTTGGGACCAGGTCAGGTCCGATGAAAATAAGTAAGGTCCGGAGAAAATACTACAAGGTAGAAGATATAAATGGAGCACGGAGAACTCACGGTACAACAGGGTAGACGGGGAAGTGTGGTAACGACTGGATTGAGTCTAATGCAAAGGGTCGCACTTAGCGGAAGGGTAATGTGCGTGTCCAGGACTGGAGTAATGCACAGAGGCCCAGAGTTGAGCTACAGTGCTGTGATGCGACCGGAGTAACTGGATAAGAGTCCGGAGTTGGACATGGTCTTGACAGTCACACAAATTTAGGGATGTAACGCATAGAGAGACGAAAACCATACCATAGTCAGGCATACGAGAACTGCGTGCCGACAAGTCTTCCACTGTAACAGTCCATGGCCCCTCCTCTGGTATTTCTGAAGGAAGGGGGGGAGATGGTGGTGGTGTCACACTACGGACAATGGGAACGAATGATCAACGTTGCATTTGAATAAGTTCCTGTACTGCGCTACGAGGGAGAATTGCCCCATTCAGGAGCAACCCAGTCCTTTAACGAGATTAAACTTAAAACAAGGTAAAGCAACGAACAAGGAATCTTACGGTGTGGCAATTTGATTGTTTTTTAATTGGATGAGCTGGTGGCCTTGAAGGGCGACCCAACTAAGTTCTCTGCCAAGCGACCTCAATGTGGCCCGATAGCCTTTTTTTCACCACGTATCACCCAGATGTCACGGCCGACCCATCGTGATAGCTGCTGCAGATCAGAATGCTCTGCAGCCTTGTGGCAAAAGGTGATCAGAACATTGGTCTGGATAAACAATAAATGATTAGAATAATAGACTGTAAAGGAGGATGCTCACCTTTTGCCCATCCATTTCACACACGAGATCAAGGGATGCCTTGTCAAAATCCACAGCCTGCACTGTGCCCTTGCTCCAAAACCATTTCCCCCTCGCTACTTCAATGCAGTCACCCGCGCAGACATTGTAACCTCTTTCCTTCGTAAAGTTCAATGTACGTGTGGCTCAATACACTCGAATTTCGTGGACTTCCACCGGCACCATGATGTAGCTAGGTTGCTGTTTGAGGCTGGTCTGTGTGGTGAAGGACTTCTCTTTCTCCTGTACATAAATCCAGGTGGTCCCATTAATGCTCATCCATTCTATGGGTGCTTCAGTGCCCTTGTATGCTCCATGACAGACGACAGCCATATCGCCAGGCAGGATCGCACCCGTTGGTTCGGGAACAGGCATGTCAACTCCTTCATGCTTAGCATTGAGGGATTGAACATGGTCTGGTACATATGATTCCAACAGTAAGTTGGAAATTTCGAGCTAGGCTTGGATATCAGTGAAAGAAAATTATAAAGAATGCACAAACTTACATTAAGTGATTGTCCGTCGTGTTGGAGGCTAACGGTACTATCGTACGCTGCAATTACGTGGCCAGTATAACCATGGTAGGGACCTGCTACAACCCTTACTCCCTGTCTGGTGCTGAAGACCCTGCGAAGTTCCCATATGGAACAGTGGGTGACGTTCTCAATGGTGTTCTCAACGGTGTGTAATAATACACTTGCAGTTCGCTTGTGCCATTTGACGTCAACAAGGTTACCCCGACAACCGTGGAGATCCCCCCTGCAGATTTCAACTGAATTGAGTTCTTGCCAAAATTGTGCCGAGAATAGATGCACTGTTTCTTCAATGAATGGTCGTTTGAAGTCCGTTATCATATGGAAGGCTATATCATCAGGATGGGGGAGTTCAACTAAGGTGACGGAACGAATTGGTACCGTTAGACGAAGAAGTCCATAGATAAATTCGCAGCCACCACAGGTGAAGCCGATGTCCACTCCAGCAGGAGACGAGATTGGCTCCAGAGTAAGTCCTGCGAGTGTAGCTAACTCACTAGAGAAGAGGGACTTTTCGCCGGATTTCTGAGGTAAATCATAGGGGCGCTTACAAGGAGCGACAACCAAGGTGGCATTAGTTGCATTGGATTGCTCCACGAAACCAATGTCGCCCTTGTACAAACCGTTCTTTATGCGAACCCAAGTTCGGATCGGCAATGTCTGCTGGGTTTTACAAATGGAGAGCGAGGTGCTCTCTGCCAACAGCAGAAGAACAATTTCCTGGGCAACAGACCAATGCGACAGCAGTAAATAATTCCATACCTCAGTGGGACTGGAGCCCGCCACATAGAGTCGATGGGGTAACCAGGGGAGACATGTCATGTCGACTCCATTTGACTTCATATATTTGTGTACAAAACTTTGCGCACTCACTGTATGCAAGAATGGATAAGCAATTAAATCGCTTGCATGATGTAAAACACACCTGAAAAAAGATCCACTATGAATATTTTCTTCAGCAGCGGGATGGGGACACCTTGGGGGATTGGCGGCGATGTCTGTACTTGGGTACCTTGTTGTGACGTCCGACTATATCATGCCAACATATCATCAATCGCGCGATTGAAGGAATCTTTCCCAGCAGGACCTTGATCGATGGAGCGACCTACACTCCCTTGGGAGTCGCCAATTTCCTTGTCCTCCTCGCCATTGTCGCAGAAGTTGTTGTTGTTGTTGTTGTTGTCTTCCTCCTCCTCGGCAGCTAAGTTGAGGAACTTGCCCACATCCATCTTTTGGCGCTTCGATTTCCGAGGAGCCTTGCCAGAATGATGTTGCACTGCACTCTGTGAGGGGTTGCATTGGCTGGAGACAGCAGGCAACGGATCTGCAGAAGTGACAAAGCTGACACCGTGGCTCCGCATGGCTTCTTCGACAAGAGTAGTGGGTGACTGCGGCTCTTCATTAGATGGGTCGGATATCGCGAATATCGCATTGATAAGTGACTTCCACTTGTCGTGGATATACCATGGCCGAACTCCCTTATTTTATTGTCAAAATCGGGGTACCCAATTTTATCTTTGGCCCAGTCCATCATGAGATGCCAAGCAGACGGATCCTTGAGCAAGGGGCCATCTATGCGTTTCGAGTTTCAGAACCGGGAGATGATACTTGTGTACCAGTAGGTCACGCAATACCAATAACCTAGGATAGCATGTGTATACAAGACAATGCAATGCTTATGGGTGTGTGGACTACTTTAGGACTTGGGTGAAAAACCGAAGGTTTTTCCGGTGCGAAACTGGACCCGAACCTGTCGGGGAGAGCGAGCTGTGATCCCGTATAAAGTAGGAGTAGGCGACCCTTTCATAGTGAGCTTGAAAACCCCGATAGTAGGAGCATGTACTCACTTTGGACTGATGGCTTATCTTACAGGGGGAAGAATGTACCGCCGCAAGTTATCCAGGATGTCTGGTTGACTTTGTAGGTATGGCGCTAAAATGAGTGCGTGATGCCTTAGGTATAGGGTGAACGATTCGCTAGACCATCGCCCCATTGTTTTTACGACGTCGAAAGGGACCCCTTTGAGTAAGTAGAAAAGTGTTCCTCCTATGCGAAGGCTGTGGCCCTTTAAATCCGGCATGTTTGGATGAGCTTTGGTGATAGAATCGATGCGCTTGATTACCTCTTTTTTAGAGAGCGGGCGCAATCCGCTCGTGGGATGTCTCCACGCAAATAAGTGTGCTCCGCCATTGTCAGCGTTGATGTGCATGTGGTTGTCTAACACTGTTTTTGGGTCTGATGGCGATGGTAGAGCGTGTGGAGCGCAGTGGACATCTTCTCCCACGGTTGACGTTTTGGTTGTTGGCAAGGCGAATTTGATGACCGGGAGACCTTGATGATTCTGCGTGAAGGAGAGACCGGCTCTCGTGATGTGTTTCGCTGGGTCAAACTTTGATATGGCCGGAACTGTAAACTCCCCCAGGCGTGCTATGCAGAAGAAGGTGCAGACTATGCAGGTGAAGATTGCCGCATCGCGCGGGTTGTTGTGGTCCATGAGGGAATGGAAAATTTCGAGTATTTCCAGCGAGAATGGAGCTCGTTTGGAGCGTTTGGAAGACGAAGGCGCCAGTCTGGTTGCTCCTTCCAGCAGTGCTTTGTACTCTGTCTCGTTTACTCGCCATTCCATCCCATGAAGTAGGTGCCATGCTCGTACTGCCGCAGCGTAGTTGGATACTGCAGACCCCGAGTATGCACCTGCGCAGCTCGATATGAAAGCTGCAAAAACGTGGGATGTGACCGGTGCCCGGTGATGTTCTGGTACACCGTGGATGTCACAATATACATGAAAGATCAGGAGCCCAGTACCATATAGTTCTTTAGTTGACTCCGACCATGAGGCTCCAATGACCCGCTCTATGCGTTCGATCTCCACATCTGATAAGCTTTGGTTGAGGTCAGATGGTAATGAGCGCGGGGATGTCGCAGATGGGCGCCAGCTCATTAATCGTTGACGTGCGAGGCAGTGCAGTCGTAGGGGGGATGCGGCTGGGGTGAGGCCTGGTTTGTATGGGCGGTGTGAGTCAAAGTGTGGATTTGGGTCAGAACAATAACCCAAACACAACACCAACAAAGGACTACGAAAAAGTGCAAGTGGTGGTTTACCTCCGCGGTGTCCAGAGAGGATGTGCTGAGGAGGGGGAG
>Ga0307518_10002260_pt1 | contig 14095 bp, 9 predicted proteins | sample 25_EM_MG_FD_203889 | JGI IMG/M metagenome (GOLD analysis project Ga0307518, IMG submission 203889) | Populus trichocarpa ectomycorrhiza microbial communities from riparian zone in the Pacific Northwest, United States - 25_EM | ecosystem: Host-associated > Plants > Roots > Unclassified | place...
TCGCGCGCCGCGACACCTTGCCGCCGGTCGACGCGGTGATCGACGCCTCCATCTTCATCGCCTCGATGGTCGCGACCGTGGCACCGGCCTCGACCTCGTCGCCCTCGGACACCTGCAGCGTAACCACGCCCGCGAACGGTGCGGCGATCTGCTTCGGGTCGCCCTTGGCGGCCTTCTCCGTCGCCGGGATGTCCGACGCGATCGCGGTGTCGCGCACCTGGATCGGGCGCAGCTGGCCGTTGAGCGTGGACATCACCGTGCGCAGGCCGCGTTCGTCGGCCTCGCCGATGGCCTCCAGCTCGATCAGCAGCCGGACACCCTGTTCCAGGTCGACCGAGTACTCCTCGCCCGGCCGCAGCCCGTAGAAGAAGTCCTTGGACGGCAGGACGGAGGTGTCACCGTACTGCTCGCGGTGCGCCTCGAAGTCCTTCGTGGGCCCGGGGAACAGCAGCCGGTTCAGCGTCGCGCGCCGGTTCTCGGCCAGTCCCTTGCGGTCCTCTTCGGACAGTTCCTGCACCGGCTTCGGCTGCGCGCGGCCTTCGAGGGCCTTGGTGCGGAACGGCTCCGGCCAGCCGCCGGGCGGGTCGCCCAGTTCGCCGCGCAGGAAGCCGATCACCGAGTCGGGGATGTCGAACTTGTTCGGCTCCGCCTCGAAATCCGACGGCGAGACACCCGCGCCGACGAGGTGCAGCGCGAGGTCACCGACCACTTTGGACGAAGGCGTGACCTTGACCAGATGTCCGAGGATCTTGTCCGCGGCCGCGTACATCGCCTCGATGTCCTCGAACCGCTCGCCGAGGCCGAGCGAGATCGCCTGCGTGCGCAGGTTCGACAGCTGACCGCCCGGGATCTCGTGGTGGTACACGCGCCCGGTCGGCGACGAGAGCCCCGCCTCGAACGGCGCGTAGATCTTGCGCACGCTCTCCCAGTACGGCTCCAGGTCACCGATGGCCTGCAGATCCAGCCCGGTCGGCCGGTCCGAGTGATCCGTCGCCGCGACGAGCGCGGACAGCGACGGCTGCGACGTCGTGCCCGCCATGGACGCGACGGCACCGTCGACGGCGTCCGCCCCGGCCTGGATCGCGGCTAGGTACGTCGCCAGCTGCCCACCCGCGGTGTCGTGCGTGTGGATATGCACCGGAAGGTCGAATTCCTTGCGCAGCGCGGAAACCAGCCGCGCCGCCGCCGGTGCCCGCAGCAGGCCCGCCATGTCCTTGATGGCCAGGACGTGCGCCCCCGCGCCGACGATCTGCTCCGCCAGCTTGAGGTAGTAGTCCAGCGTGTACAGCTTCTCCGACGGGTCCGACAGGTCCGAGGTGTAGCAGAGCGCCACCTCGGCCACAGCGGATCCGGTCTCGCGGACGGCTTCGATCGCCGGGCGCATCTGCTCGACGTCGTTGAGCGCGTCGAAGATCCGGAAGATGTCGATCCCGGTCGCCGTCGCCTCCTCGACGAAGGCGTGGGTCACCTCGGTGGGATACGGCGTGTAGCCGACGGTGTTGCGGCCGCGCAGCAGCATCTGCAGACAGATGTTCGGCACCGCTTCCCGCAGCTTCGCCAGCCGCTCCCACGGGTCCTCCGCCAGGAACCGCAGCGCGACGTCGTAGGTCGCGCCGCCCCAGCACTCCAGCGAGAGCAGCTGCGGCGTGGTCCGCGCGACGATCGGCGCGACGGCGAGCAGGTCCTTCGTCCGCACGCGGGTGGCGAGCAGCGACTGGTGCGCGTCGCGGAAGGTGGTGTCGGTGACGCCGATGGTCGGCGACTCCCGCAGCCAGCGGGCGAAACCCTCCGGGCCCAGCTCGGTCAGCTTCTGCTTCGAGCCGGGCGCCGGTTCGAGACCCTTGGGCAGCTTCGGCAGTTTGACCTGCGGGTCGAGGGTGCGCGGACGCTCGCCGTGCGGTTTGTTGACCGTCTTGTCGGCGAGGTAGGTCAGCAGCCTGGTCCCGCGGTCGGCCGAATGGCGCGCGGTGAGCAGATGCGGGCGCTCCTCGATGAACGACGTCGTCACGCGGCCTTCGCGGAAGTCCGGGTCGTCGAGGACGGCCTGCAGGAACGGGATGTTCGTGGCCACACCGCGGATCCGGAACTCGGCGACGGCGCGGCGGGCGCGGCCGACGGCGGTCTTGAAGTCGCGGCCGCGGCAGCTGAGCTTCACCAGCAGCGAGTCGAAGTGCGCGCTGATCTCGGTGCCCGCGAACGCCGTCCCGCCGTCGAGGCGGATGCCGGAACCACCGGGCGAGCGGTACGCGCTGATCATCCCGGTGTCCGGACGGAAGCCGTTGGCGGGATCCTCGGTGGTGATGCGGCACTGCAGGGCGGCGCCGCGCAGGTACACCTTGTCCTGCGACAGGCCGAGGTCTTCGAGTGTCTCGCCGGAGGCGATGCGCAGCTGCGACTGGACGAGGTCGACGTCGGTGACCTCCTCGGTCACCGTGTGCTCGACCTGGATGCGCGGGTTCATCTCGATGAAGACGTGGTTGCCGTCCCGGTCGAGCAGGAACTCGACGGTGCCGGCGTTGCGGTAGCCGATCTGGCGGGCGAACTTCACCGCGTCGGCGCAGATCCGGTCCCGCAGTTCGGACGGCAGGTTCGGCGCCGGGGCCAGCTCGACGACCTTCTGGTGCCGCCGCTGGACCGAGCAGTCGCGCTCGTAGAGGTGGATCACGTTGCCCTCGCCGTCGGCGAGGATCTGGACCTCGATGTGGCGCGGCTCGACGACGGCCTTCTCGATGAACACCGTCGGGTCGCCGAAGGCCGACTCGGCCTCGCGCGCGGCGGCCTCGATGGACTCGCGCAGCTGCGCGGGGTCCTGGACGCGGCGCATACCGCGGCCGCCACCACCGGCGACGGCCTTGACGAACACCGGGAAGCCGATCTCCTCGGCGGCGGCGATCAGCGCGTCGACGTCGGAGGACGGTTCGGAAGAACCCAGCACCGGCACGCCGGCGTCGCGGGCGGCCTTGACCGCGCGGGCCTTGTTGCCGGTCAGCTCGAGGATGTCCGCGCTCGGTCCGACGAAGGTGATTCCTTCGTCCTCGCACGCGCGCGCGAGGTCCGGGTTCTCGGAGAGGAAGCCGTAGCCGGGGTAAACGGCGTCTGCGCCCGCCTTCTTGGCGGCCGCCACGATTTCCTCGACCGACAGATAGGCCCGCACCGGGTGACCGGGTTCGCCGATCTCATAGGCCTCGTCGGCCTTCAGCCGGTGGAGCGAATTGCGGTCTTCGTGCGGGAACACAGCCACCGTGCCCGCGCCGAGCTCGAATCCGGCGCGGAACGCGCGGATGGCGATCTCACCCCGGTTGGCGACCAGTACCTTGCGGAACATGCCGGTCCTTCCCATCATCGGATCGGTAGGTGAGGCACGTTACCTGCTCGCTCCCGCAGGGCGGGAGTTGTTGCCCAGGTGATGGACGTCATTCCCGGCTGAGTTGCGCTCCGGGACTCTGCAGCAACCTGTTCGCGGTGCCCTCGTGGACCCCGGTCAGCACGTCGACCGAAGCGAGGTCGACGAGCGCTTTCGCGACATCCGGCGCCGACGCGTCCGGGTGCAGGGCCCGGTACAGCGCGGCCACCCCGGCGACGTGCGCGGCGGCCGACGACGTCCCGCTGAGCACCCGGCCGCCGCTCCCGCCGGCGTTGGGTCCCGGCACGTCGACGCCGGGTGCGAACAGGTCGACGACCTCGCCGTAGTTCGACGTCGACCCGACCTGGTCACTGGCGTCGGTCGACCCGACGGTGAGCGCCTCGGTGACCCGGCCGGGTGAGAATTTCCCCGCGTCGGCGGCCTCGCCACCCGCGGGGAGGGCGATCGGGACGACCGCCGCGAGCGCCCGGACGGCGGCGTCGAGCTGGTCGTTGGCCGTACCGCCGATGCCGAGGACGGCGACGGCGGGCTGCTGTGCGTTCTGCGTCACCCAGTCGATACCGGCGATGATCTTGTCGGTGGCGCCGCCGCCCTGCGCGTCGATCACCCGGACCGGGACGATCTGCGCGGCCTTCGCGACGCCGAAGGTCCTCGACGCGGCGACACCGGCCAAGTACGTGCCGTGACCGTTGGTGTCGGTGGTGTCCGTGCCGCCGTTCAGGAAGTCCTTACCGGGTTTGACGCGGCCGCCGAAGTCCGGATGCGCCGCGTCGACCCCGCTGTCGATCACGTAGACCGTGACGTCCTTGGCGTCGGTCTCGTAGTGGTAGAGCTGATCGAGGCCCGTTCGCTGGTCGATCCGGTCCAGCCCCCAGTTCGGCGGGTTCTGCTGGACTTCCGTCGCGGAGGCGGGCCGCGCCACCAGCACCAGGAGCGCCAGCGCGGCCATGATCCGTACCAGTCGAATGATCATGCCTTGGCTCTACGCCTGTGCCTGGAGGGCGGCAACCCCGGAGTGTCACCCGTTCGACTGGTCTTGGCCGATGTGGGCGCTGACCGTCGACTTCGGGAAGCAGACCAGCGCGTCGAACGCCTCCACGACGTCGACCGGGTTGAACAGGTGGGCGTGCCGGATGCTCTGGGGTCCTTCGGTGCCGCGTCGCGCGCGGAGATCCACCAGTCCTGGGCCCTCGGCTTCGACGCTGCCGTCCGCCGGAGCCTCCAGTTCCTGGCGGTACACGGTGAACCCGAGCCGCGCTTCAGGATCGGGCTTGAGCCCAGTGGTCTCGCCCTCGACGGCGGTGAGGCCGAGCGCGAAGTAGTCGTCGCCGAATTCGGCGGCCAGATGCGTACCCGCCGACGGCGAGGTGAGGCCGGGGAACGGCGAGAAGGGCACGCGCTGGAGGTGTCCATTGTGGAGCATCACGACGATTTTCGCGTCGCCGTGGAGCCGCCGGATCAGCCGGACGGTGTCGGCCATGTACGCGTCGCGCGAACCGCTCTGCAGGGCGGGTGCGTCGCCGGACATCATCGCGGCGACCTCGGCGAGATACGCGTCGACGCGCAACGCGCCTTCGACGTGGTGCTCCGCGACGGCGGTGTCCCCGTAGACGGGACGCAGCGACGTGAGGTGCGTCTTGAGCCGCGTGAGCGCCGACGTCGCCTTGTCCCTGGCCGCGGCGTCGAGGGCGGCGTACTTGGCGGGCGCGTCCGCGCTGCTGACCGACGCGTATCCCTTGGTCGCCTCCATCGCGGCGTCGACGAGGCCCGTGGCGGCGGCGTCCACAGTGGACAGGTAGGCGCGGACGGCGTCGAGCGACGGCAGCGGTGAGCCCGCGGAACTCGGGACGTCGAGGCCGTAGTACCGGACGTCGCCCCGTTCGCGGAGCCACGTCAGCATTTCGTGGGCCTCGGGCGAGTCTCCGAGCGAGAACGTGAAGCCGTCGCGACCGATGTCGGCGACGTCCCCGGGGGCGCCCTTCAGCCAGTCTTCGACGAGCTTTCCCTCGGCGAATCCGGATTCGAACGCCACGACGCGGAAGCCGTGGTGCTCGACGAGCTGCTGGAGCAAACGATTGCGCAGGTCGCCGAACTCGTGGATGTGATGGTTGTTCTCACCGATGGCGACGATCCTGGCGTCCCCGATGAGTTCGGCGATCTTCGCTGGGTCTGACATACTGGCCACACTAACGCAACAGGAGTAGCAATTGACAACCTCCGGTACCCAGCGGCCCGGCGGACGGACCGAGCGCACGCGCCAGGCCGTCCTCCACGCCACCCTCGACTTGCTGGCCGAACGCGGCTTCGGCGAGCTGACCGTGGACGCGGTCGCCGAGCGGTCCGGGGTGCACAAGACCACGGTGTACCGGCGCTGGTCCTCGCCGGACGGGCTCGTCGCCGCCGCGCTGCAGATGGGCGCGGAGGGCGACTGGACGGCGCCCGACACCGGGTCGCTCGAGGACGATCTGTACGAGATCGCGGCCGAGGTGGTGCGGTACTTCACCGAGCCCTCGCTGAAGGAACTGCCGACGGCGTCGGTGTCGGCGGCCTTCCAGTCACCGCAAGCGGCCGATGCGCTGCACGACTTCTACGCCGACCGGCACGTGCGCATGGCGCCGATCGCGGAACGGGCCGTCGCGCGGGGTGAGATCCCGGCCGGCACGGACGGCGACGAACTGGTGCGAGCGGTGTGCGGGCCGATGTTCTACCGGCTGTTCCTGTCGCGGGAAAGCGTGACGGTGGCGGACGCGCGGGTCACCGCCCGGGCGGTGGCGGTCGCGGCGCGGGAGGGCGCCTTCGTGCGGCCCCGCGATTAGAGGACTGAATGCGGGAGTTGACACCCTGGGAGGCAGCCCGGCGCACTCTGTCCACAAAGGACAAGGCGCACCGATCGCGCGTCCGGTTGATGTCGTGATGTCCGGTTCTCGCCAGGGTCGTGAGTGGCAATGATCGTTCTAACCCTCTTTGCCACTCACGACCACGGTGACCGAAAGCGGGAGGGGATTGGTCACGCGCTGAGGACAGTTTTACCGTCAGCGCCAAGAACTTTCCGGGCCAGACTGGTCTCTCCGTGCCACGAGAGAGGGACCGTCATGACCGAGGAAGTCCGGAACCAGCCGCGGGAGATGCCGCGCCAGCTCAAGGTCGTCCGTGTTCTCCTCTGGGTGCAAGCGGTCCTCAACATCCTCGTCAGCGCGCTCGTGACCGCGCTCGCGATCAACGAACTCGACCACGGCAACGAGGAAGCCGGCCTCGCCCTAGCGCTGGCGATCCTCGGTTTCGTGGTCGCCGTCGTGCTGATCGCCTGCGCGATAAGGATTTCCCACGGTTCGCCCTGGGTGCGGCCGACGGTCATCGCCGTGGAAGGGCTGGCCGTGGTCATGGGTCTGATCAGCCTGGTCAACGGCGGGGCGCTCACGCAGCTGATCGGGATGGGCATCGCCGTCGGCATCATCGTCACCCTCAACAAACCCGAGGAAAGCGCCTGGTTCAAGCGCTGACGAGGTCGATCCGGTACCGCACTTCGGAAAACGGGACGTCCTCGCCGGGGCATGGTGTCGGTCTTCGTCGCCCCGTCCGGCACCCATCCCCCGGCCGCGTAGAAACGCTGGGCGCGTTCGTTGGTGTCGAGCACCCAGAGCGTCGCCTCGCGGTGCCCCGATTCCCGCAACGCGGCGACGGCGGAGTCGAGCAGCAGCCTGCCCAGTCCCGTGCCCCAGCGCGCCGGTTCGAGGTAGATCGCACGCAGTTGCCCGCGGATCCGGTCGACGGCGGTGAAGCCGAGGAGTGATCCGCCTTCGACCAGGACCAGGACGTCGCCCCGGCTGGCGGGATCGGCGAGCGTCCGCTGCCAGCGGGCGGCCCGTCCCTCGACGGACAGGTCGCGGAGGTAGAGCTCGGGCAGCAGGCCCTGGTACGCCGACTGCCACGACCGCACGTTCACCTCCGCAATGGGCCAGGCGTCCTCGACGGTCGCGAGGCGGATCGTGGCCATCGTCAGCTTTTCACTCGGCGCGCTGCGAAACCGGTCACGACGGCCAGCGCGAGCACCGCCCCCAGCGCGATCCACCAGCCGGCGCCGGTGACGCTCGAACTGCTCGGCAGCGCGTAGGAAAGCACGCACACCATGACGATTCCGCCGCCGGCCACCCCGCCGAGGAAGGCGACCCCGAAGGCCGCCGGCCGCAGCAACGCGCCGAGCAGTGTCCCGATCAGGAGCACCACCGAGACCACGAGGTAGATCGCGGCCTCGTCGGCCCGGCTCGACGAGTAGTCGATCAGTTCGATGGCCTCCGCCACCAGCCCGGCCGCACAACCGGCGCCGGCCACGAGGGCGGCGACGGCGAGCCGGTCCCGGGGTTTCCCCAGCCCGAGGCGGAAACTCCGGTCACGCCGCACCGCGATCAGCGCGCAGACGGCCCCCGCGAGCAGGCAGCCGGAGGTGAGGACGAGCAGCGCCGGGCCGGACGGGATCGCCGACAGCAGCGCGAGTCCGCACAGCGCCCCCGGCCCCACCATCCGGCGTGTGTTCGGCAGGAGCAGCAAGATCCCGGCCGCGGTCGCCGAGCCGACGAGCGGTACGACGGTCCAGCCGCCGCTTTCGAAGAAAGCCTCCAGGCTGTGGCTGAGCGCGAAGGAGATGGGCACCAGGTACACCGCGGCCGCGAACGCGAGCAGCGCCGCGGCGGCGGCGAACGGCTCGGTCTTCGGCGACGGAGCCGCGGCTTCGACGGGCGGCGCGGGTATCGGGACCGGTGTCGCGACCGGCTTCGCCACCGGTTCGGGCGGCGGACTCGGCGCGGGTTCGGGCTCGGGCTCGGGTCGCGACCTAGGCGGCACCGGCGCGGGTTCCGCGACCACCTGGCCCTCGACCCGCACCACGACCTCGCCGGTCGGTCCGGTCACCATGATCCGCCCGTCGAACGCGCCGAGCTCGGACAGCTCCAGGGAGATCTCGGCGCCGTCACCGTCTTCGGTCACCCGCAGCCAGGAATGCGACGAGGCGAAATGGCACGCCCGCGCGATCGGCGGCCCGCCCAGCCGGACACGCGCCACCGGCCGCGTGCCCAGGACGACCTCGCCGAACCGGACCACTTCGGACTCGGCCCGCACCCGCGCTTCCGCCCGCGCCAGTTCGGCGGCCTCGGCGATGTGCTGGATGTCGGTCTGCGCCATCGCGGTGAGTACTTCGTGCGCGCCGATGGCGACCGACAGGTTCTCGCTCGTCAGCCGTCGCTGGAGTTCGGTCACCGCGCCGAGGCGGGTGAACATGTTGGGATCCTCGCTCGCCGCGCGCAGATCGGCCGGGACCGGCGACGGTTTGATCCGGCGGCGCCTGCTCCTGGCCAGGTACAGCTCGCCCTGCATCTCGATGTCGCGGCTGGGCGTCTGGTTCGGATTCCGCTCCCGGACGCTGTCGAACAGATAGTCGTAAAGCTCGCCGAGCGCGATCCAGCCGTCCTCGTCGCGGTCCGCGTCGCCCGTCCGCAGCCCGTCGACCAGCGCCGACGTGAACACCGACGGCCGCGCGTGGTCGTCGGCGAGCTGATCGCCCTCGAAGGCGTACTCGATGGAGTTCGACGCGGTGATCACCGCCCGGCCGCGGCCGCCGAAACCCCCGCCGGGGAACGCGTCGAGCACGTTGGCCTCACCGGTGGCACGCACGGCGACGCCTTGGCTGAACGCGCCGCCGTAGCAGCAGTCCAGCAGGAGGACGATGCTGCGCGACCGGCTCATCCGCATACAGCGCTGGACGAAGTCGGCGGGGACGGCGGTCGACGCGAGCCGCTCCGGCCGGGTGTTGCGGGCGGCGAAGAACAGCTCGCCCGACTCGCTTTTCAAGCCATGGCAAGAGAAATGCACCAGCAGGACGTCGTCCGGCGCACTGTCGGCGAACAGGTCCTCGACCCGGCCCGCGATCACGTGCGCGGTCTCGTCGCGCACCACCTGGACGTCGAACTCGCTGACGGTACGGTCGGCGAGGACCTCGGCGAGCGCTTCGGCGTCGGCGGCCGGGGACCGCAGCGCGCTCAGCCCGGGGTTGTCGTAGTCCCCGTTGGCGATGATCAAGGCCCGCCGTTCGCCGGTCATGACGACGAGTGCCTGCGCACGAAGAGATCGACGAGTTTGTCCTGATCGGTGAGCGTCGCTTCGGACAGCTCCAGCACGTCGCCGTCGATCTCCAGCCGGACCGTGCGCTTCACCCGTCCGCCGCGCGAAAGCCATTCGCGCACGGCCGCCACCACCGAGCGCAGGCCGTCGGCGGACTTCCCCAGCGTGACCAGCAGTCCGCCGGCCGTCACCGCGTCGAAACCCCGTGAGCCTGGCGGCGCCTCACCGGCGGGCAACGCCTCGACGTCGGCGACCCCGCGTTCGAGCAGTTCCCCGCGGAGATATCCGGCGAGCTGGTCGACCCGTTCCGCGTCGGCCCCGTCCTCACCGAGCCGGATCCGCACCGCTGCTGTCATCCCAGCCTCCCTCGCCCGTACGGATCGAGGAAAGCCCCTGTGCCCGTCCGGCGGCAAGGTCCGATCGGGCAGAGATGTTCACGTCAGCTTTTTTCCAGGTACTCCACACGATCTTCGTCGACGACGTCCGCGATCATGTGCGCCAGCCCCAAGTAATTCCCCAAGGCCGGGTCCTTTTCGACGATCTCCAACGCGCGGGCCCTCGCCTCGGCGATGACGTCCTCGTCCTGCAGCAACGACAGCAGTTTCAGCGTCGACTTCTTCCCCGACTGCGCGGCACCGAGGATGTCGCCCTCGCGGCGCAGTTCCAAGTCCATTCTGGACAGTTCGAAACCGTCCGTCGTGGACTCGACGGCGGCGAGCCGCTCGCGGGTGGTGGTCCCGTCCAGGGTTTCGGTGACCAGCAGGCACAGCCCCGGCACACTGCCCCGGCCGACCCGGCCGCGCAACTGGTGCAGCTGGCTGATGCCGAAGCGGTCGGCGTCCATGATCACCATCGCCGTCGCGTTCGGCACGTTCACGCCGACCTCGATCACGGTGGTCGCGACGAGCACGTCCAGGTCACCTTTGGCGAACGCCCGCATCACGGCGTCCTTGTCGTCGGCGGGCATCCGGCCGTGCAGGGCTCCGATCTTCAAGCCCTTCAACGGTCCTTCGGCCAGCTCGGGGGCCACGTCGAGGACGGCGAGCGCGGGCCGCTTGTCCCCCTTGTCCGAAGCCGGTTCGTCACCGATACGCGGGCAGACGATGTACGCCTGGTGTCCCTTGCCGCATTCCTCGCGGACCCGCTGCCATGCCCGGTCCAGCCACGCGGGCCGCTCCGCGACCGGCACCACCGACGTCTTGATCGGCGACCGGCCCGCCGGCATCACGCGCAGCGCGGACGTCTCCAGGTCGCCGTAGACGGTCATCGCGACCGTGCGTGGGATGGGTGTCGCGGTCATGACGAGGACGTGCGGGCTGGTCTCGTCGGCGCCGCGGGAGCGCAGCGCGTCCCGCTGCTCCACGCCGAAGCGGTGCTGCTCGTCGACCACGACCATGCCGAGATCCGCGAAGGACACCGTGTCCTGGATGAGCGCGTGCGTGCCGACGATGATCCCGGCCTCGCCGCTGACCGTCTCCAGCAACGCCTTCTTACGTTCCTTGGCGCCCATCGAACCGGTCAGCAGGGTCACGCGCGTCGCGTTCTCCGCGCCGCCGAGCTCGCCCGCCTGCCCGAGGTCGCCGAGCATCTCGCGCAGCGACCGGGCGTGCTGCGCGGCGAGGACCTCCGTCGGCGCGAGCATCGCCGCCTGCCGCCCGGAATCGACGACCTGCAGCATGGCGCGCAACGCGACCACCGTCTTGCCGGAACCGACCTCGCCCTGCAGCAGCCGGTTCATCGGATGCTCGGTGGACAGATCGCGGGCGATCTCTTCGCCGATCTCCTGCTGGCCCGACGTCAGCGCGAACGGGAGCCGCTTGTCGAAGGCGTCGAGGATGCCGCCTTCGGTGTGCGGGCAGGCCTTCGCGGGCCGCGAGACCAGGGAATGCCGTCGCTGCGCGAAGATCAGCTGCACCGCCATGGCTTCGTCCCATTTCAGCCTGCGGCGCGCGGAGTTCAGCGCGTCCCAGCCCGACGGGCGGTGGATGCCGCGCAGCGCGCTTTCCAGGCTGGGCAGGCCGTACCGGGCGAGAAGCTCGATCGGCATCGGGTCCTCGTCGACCTCCAGCACGTCCAGCACCTGCCGGACGGCCTTCGCGATCACCCAGGTCGGGATCCCCTGCGCCGCCGGGTACACCGGGATGATCTCGGCGAGGAAGTCGTCCATCGCCTCGGCCTGGCGATCGGCGTCGAACAGTTCGTACTCGGGGTTCGCCAGCTGCAGGACGTCGCGGAAGGCGGTGACCTTGCCCGCGAACAGCCCGTTCTTGCCGGGCACGAGCTCCTTTTCGCGCCAGGCCTGGTTGAAGAAGGTGCACTGCAGACGGCGTTTTCCGTCGGTGATCACCATTTCGAGCAACGTGCCGCTGCGCGCCTTCATCCGGCGCTTGTTGACCCGCTCGATCCGCGCCATCACGGTCGCGTGCTCGCCGAGTTCGAGACCGGCGATGTCGGTGAGCTGCCCACGCTCGGCGTAACGGCGGGGATAGTGGCGCAGGAGGTCGCTGACCGTCTCGATCTTGAGGCCCTTGGCGAGGGCCTTCGCCGTCGCCGCGCCCACGACCAGTTTGAGGTCCGCGCGCAGGTTGGTCATGCGGTCACTCCACCCCCATCAGCAGCACGGCGTCGGACTGACCGCCGGCGTAACTCGTCAATTCGACCTCGGGATGCTCCAGGCGGAGCTGATCGGCCAGCTCGCCGGGCAGCCGGACCGGCGCGTCCACGCCGGTCAGCACGGTGACCAGTTCGCCACCGAGGGCCAGCATCCGGTTCAGCACGCCGACCGCCGCCGCGACCAGGCTCGTCTCCGAGGCGGGCGCGGGCTCGATCAGCACGACCTCGCCGTCGACGAGACCGACGACGTCGCCGGCCTGCGCCCGGCCCACCCAGGTTAGCGACTCCTCGTGCGCGATCCTCAGTTCGCCACGCCTGGTCGCGGCCGCCGCTTCGGCCATCGCGACCACGTCGTCGTTGGTGCGGCGGTCCTTGTCGTGGACGGCCAGCGCGGCGAGCACCTGGACGGGTGACACGCACGGGATGACGACGACGTCGCGATCCGCGGCCATCGCGTGCCCGGCCGCCGCGTCGGCCGCCGCGGTCAGCCGCTGACCGCCGGGAAGGACGGTGACGTGATGGCCGGCGGCCTCGTTGATCAGGCCCAGCATCTCCTCGACGGTCGGCTCGCTCCCTTGCGGGACGGAAAGCACCGCGACCCCCTCCGCACGGAGGAGTTCGGCCAGCTGCCCGCCGTGCACCACGGCGACCACCGACCGGTCGATCCCGCCGCCGACCTCGACCGGGGTGGGCGTGATCAGCGGCTCGACCCGCACCCGGCGGGGACGGCCGAGCTCGATCCCGGCCTCCAGCGCCGCGCCGATGTCCGCGCAATGGACGTGGACCGCGTACGCGCCCGCGCCGTCCCCGGCGACCGTGACGCTGTCGCCGAGGCCGCTGAGGGTCTTGCGAAGCCCGGGAAGGCTGCCTTCGTCGACGTCGTCGAGCAGGTACATGACCTCCCACGCGGTCGGCGCGTCGATCGTGTGCCGGTGATGCGCTTCGAGCGGGTGCTCCGCCTCGGTGAGGCCGCCGGAGATCACGCCGGACAGGGCGTCGAGGACCGCGACCAGGCCACGGGCACCCGCGTCGACCACCCCGGCCACCGCCAGAACGGGCAACTGCTTCGGGGTCTCTTCGAGCGCTTCGGCGGCGACGCTCGCCGCTTCGGCGGCCACCTCTTCGAGTGAGCCCGTCGCGTCGCGGACGGCCGCGGCGACGGTGTGGAGGACGGTCAGGATGGTCCCGGCCACCGGACGGCTCACCGCGCCCGTGGCGGCCCGGTCCGCGCAGCCGAGCGCATCCGCGAGCCCGGGCCCGTCGAGCTCCCTCGCGGCCGCCGACTCGGCGATCCCGCGCACGACCTGCGACATGATCACGCCCGAGTTGCCCTTGGCCGCCGCGACCGCGCCCTTGGCGAACGCCGCCAGCGCCTCGGCGGTCGTCGCGGGGTCGGCCTCCGCGAGCGCGTCGCGGGCCGCGGTCATGGTGAACAGCAGGTTGGAGCCGGTGTCGGAGTCGGCGACCGGGTAGACGTTGATGCCGTCGATCGCCGGCCGCAGCACGGCCAAGCTGTGCACACAGGCCGCGGACCAAGCCGAGACCGCCGCCACGTCCAGCACCCGCACCCCGTAACCTCCTACCTGTTCCAGCGAGGGTATCGACCCGGTGCCGGAGGGCTCTGAGCCACTGGTTACTATGGTCGAGTTGCCCAGCATGCTGGGCGCATCATTCTTTGTCCCAGATCCAGAGGAGTTCGACGTGGCTGCCGTGTGCGACGTCTGTGGCAAGGGACCGGGCTTTGGCAAGTCGGTCTCGCACTCCCACCGGCGTACCAACCGCCGGTGGAACCCGAACATCCAGACCGTTCACGCCAAGATCGGTCTGTCCCAGCGCAAGCGCCTGAACGCCTGCACCTCGTGCATCAAGGCGGGCAAGGTCGTTCGCGGCTGAGCCGGGTTTTTGGGGAATGGCGGGTGCTCTTCGGAGTGCCCGCCATTTTTTGTGCGCCGGGTCGGGTCGGGCGTCAACGTCTGTCCGTGAAGGCCTCCTTGCCTACCCTCAAGG
>Ga0307518_10002261_pt1 | contig 14093 bp, 19 predicted proteins | sample 25_EM_MG_FD_203889 | JGI IMG/M metagenome (GOLD analysis project Ga0307518, IMG submission 203889) | Populus trichocarpa ectomycorrhiza microbial communities from riparian zone in the Pacific Northwest, United States - 25_EM | ecosystem: Host-associated > Plants > Roots > Unclassified | place...
CTTTGACTGCCAAAGTGAAAAAGCCTGCGTATAGTATCTGCACAAAAGGATCATGTTTTAACTTACCTCCTGCGTCTGCCATCATCTTTGGAGCCTGAGTGAGGGTGTGTGTTTACTTGTCGAGGTGGTGATGAGCGAGAGAAAGAAAAAAAGGGAAGTGCTGACTCATCCTCTCAGTAGCCCCCCCGACACTGCCGCACAGCTTCCCAGTGAGACTTGTTCGCTCACAGTCGTCTCCTAGCACACCTCTGCCATGTCCACTGACTTACCCTACGCTGCGGACGCTCAAGTCTCGCTATCCTACGACGAACTTGAGGTGCGTGTACTGTTGATCCCGTTTATTTGCATCATTCAGCACTCAGCCGCTATCACCCTTGCAGGTCCTCCGATTGCAATACCAACTCGCCCAGTCGCACATCACGACAGTCCAGACCACGTTCAACTACGCACAGGGCCTCGTGAAAGCCCCGTCCGTGAGCACCAGGTGGAGGAAATCGGACAGGGGCACATGGCAACGACCAGGAAAGGAAACACACAGAGTGGAATTTCAAATCCCCTCCCGCTCATGTTGGTACTGCATCCTCCAGCCTCTCGTTCACTGACCTTGCTCGCCAACTCAGGTATGTGGCTCCGGTCACGTTCAATGTTGGGTTTGACATCGCTGACGTTGAGGTAGAGCTTGACGTGTGTGGTTGACCACCACGTCGTATAATTCGTGGACAGGCAGATGGAGTGGTTGCCCGCCTCGTGCGTAAAAGTGAAGCGACCATCAAGAGGGCCACGTGTTTTCACGACGGTATGTTCGCTTTCCATCTCCTGTGATGGCAGAGAAGAGACGGGTCACCTCGGGACTTGCACTGGACGGTATCACACAAGTATACATCGACCTCGCAATAACGACAAGTGCTGGCTCAACGAAGAGGTTTAAGTCCTTGCGTCCGACCCCTTTACTGCCTACTTCAAATTTGCAAATGATCCCGTGGGCGTGTTTCCTGGCGCTGAGTATATGCGAAGGAAGAACAGAAAAGCGTTCAAGGTGGGGCGGATTGCAGGGTGGGCAGCAAGGAGTGGGTACAAGCATCCGGCGATTGTGAATGAGGACATGAAAAAGCTGAGTGAGTGTTCTCCACGCTGCACATGTACTTGCATATATTGACAGAACACTACCTCAGATGTGTCATTACACCGCGGACCAACGGCGTATTTCCAGCTCACATCTGTGGAGCTTACAAAATTAATATATGTTGGTTTTTTTTCCCAATCCTCGTTCCATAACACCTTCTAACTGCTACATAGGGCCACGCTCGCGCGACTCCGCACAACCCCGACCTTGTCCTCAACAACCTCGTAACAAGCCTTGGCCATGCTGTCTGGAGGATCTTCCCACCATTCTTCCCACCTCTTCCTGAATTCCATGGATGACGGGTTGTGACACTGCACAAGCAGCGTGATTTCTTGTTTTTCCAACGTCATAGGTAGGTGTCTTGTTATGGGATCAAATGTGGAGCCTACGAAACCATTCCATCAGATCCATTTTTCGATCGCCCAAAAAAGTAGATCTACAGGAGATTGAACCACACTTTACGCGCTGCTGGAAGTAGGCGACTTTGGCGCATCTCCAGAAGCATTGAAAATCACAATGGGCACTACGGAAGAGCCTGCACCTCCACCAGAAGATATCTCAGACCATTGTGATAACGCGGGTGAGGAAGATCAAATGAGCGAAAGGGCCACGACGGAACCAGTACCCTTGACAAAAATAAGCCCCTCCGAATGATAACGAGTATTTCTGGCGCTGGAAGGTATGTTGTGTTGTGCCTCACGAATCTTGTGCTGATATGCTGTTAGCCCAAACTGGACACAACAAGACGGACTTTTTTTTCCTTTAATCCTCGTATTTTGTATTTACATACCACTATGTCGTGCCAGGGTTGTGGTTCAGAGTGAGTGAAAGATGTTGGGATCTTATTTCAGCAGTCAGAACTACTCCCTGGCGATCCAATGGCCCAACCGCACAGATATAGATGTATTGGCGATGTACTGGCCCATCTGTTCATTTTCATGCCATGGTGGGTACAACACTGAGATCAATGTTGCCGGTGTGTCAAATATGCCGCCGAGGTCAGTGGTCACCGGTGTCACCGGGCGAGTCTGCACGGTACGCTGGGAACTGAGACAACGGTGAATGGGTGTGATCCATGTCGATTAAGTTACGACCCTGGCTGCTCATGTTTCTGTCGTCTTGGAGCACAGTTTCCGCAGTTGAAGCCGAATGAAACATGCTTGTAACGCTATATGTAAGCCCAGTCAAGCTCTTTTTCCAATCTTGTAGTGCGTAGTTCCAACAAGAGGAGTAGCCAACATATCCAGAACTTATTTTCCTTAGAGCAAATGATATGGCCCATTCCTAGCTCTTGCGGGTGAGGATTTGTTGCACCGAGAACAACATGGCTATCCCAGAACCCGGAGAAATCTGATAAGCATCTTCAGAAACTAAGGTTTGTCGCCTATGTATGAAACAGCTGACTGTGTCAGCAGTGCACCTACACCACTGAAACCACAAGCGCGTGATATGTATTATTGTTTTGAGTGAAAATTTGTCTTGATGGTATGAGTTGAGAATAGATTATAATAGACGATATCTGTGTTCGAACAACCAATGGATGCACATGATTACTGCATGTCTATAATATTGGCAGTCCCTCGATATAAGCTTCTCCAGCTATTTCAGAACAGGGTAATTTTTTGTTCCAATAGCCATCAGCTCTAAAACAATACCCCGAGTATCAGGTTATATACTCTTAGTAGAACAATCCCATAAGATTCTGACGTCTCGACATTACCTTACAAATGACTGAGTAACTCATCTCACCGTGATAATCATGTGTGGCAGATATCACACTCCAGTGGCAAATTACTTTTGGTTGTGGTTTTCCCGAGGGAAGGTTGTGCAGGCTATATTGGTTTCGTGAACTGTTATCCCGACGAAAAGCATACAATGAATTGCGACTACTAATAATAGCTATCGTCCTCGTCCCCTTCCGAATCGTCGCAGGCATTTCCTGGGTCCAAATCCTCCCCAGTGTCGTCGTTCTCGTCATCACTGCACCCAGCCTCTGAGTCAGAGCGCTCCCTGTCCTCATCCACGGTGTCGGGCTCCTCACTTTCTCTGCAAGCTTCAACATCAACTTCATTGTCCTCAGCAGTGCTTAGTGCTGGTACTTGACCCAAGTTGACTGCATTGTGGCCCACACCTATACCTGCAAAACGAGCAAACATGTCACGGTCCGCAAAACTTTGAGGACCATCAATTTCTTTACTGTATAACCGTAAATGCGAGTAGCTTACATATTCACATAGAACGCTCTCCAATCGTCGACTTCTCCTGGGCGCCTGGAAAGTGATGGCCCACGAGGCATTAAGAGATCAGTACGGCCATCAGCAAATGCAGGTATGATGTGACAACCCCGGATAACCAGGGAGGGGTCCAAGAAACCAAATGCATCATTACTGTCTGGGACGAAGCTGATCTTTGGAAGACGGGCCTGTTTGAAGCCCCATCGATGGTCTGGATCCACTCCAAACCACCGTACCCAGAGGACTTCCATACCTCGCTTTGGCTGACTTATGCCTCCCAGACAGAAGTGAACCTGGATGTGAAACGCACACACAACCTGTGCATACCAGAATCGATGCACAGCAGGGTTAATTTCCCTTGACAGTGTCATGACGACACTGCTGTTGGAGCCAGGTCGTATCACATCTTGATCACGGTGAATATCATAGGTAGTGTAATTAACCTGGAAGATCTTTGACTTGACTATTTGATGGTTTGTTAAGCGAAGACCGTTCCGATCCTCAGGTGAGAAGGATCGTTCATCCCCGTCATAGTCCAGTCCAAGCAGCCGTGAAAGCAAATGATTTTTAAGTTTCTGCACAAAATCTGGCTACCGACCCCATCTCAGAAGCGAAGTTCAGGAAAGTAGTGGAAGTCCATACCTTCATAGCAGGATCATCACGGTACTTTCCAATGAGGTCTACTAAGCTGCATGTATTGTCGCGTCATGGAATATCCGTCATGACATGGTGGATCTCTGGATCATCATCACTTGGATCGGCATCACTAACTTCAGAGTTCAGGGCTTCGCGCTGCCGCCTGAGGACTGTATGCCGCCGCTCCTGTGTAGTGAACTGGCTGACCACGTTTTTCTTGTTTGATTGCCCATAAAACCTCTTGATGATTCGATGAGCAAGTTCACCCTACATTTCATATGAATGTCAGCTATGTAGTACAAGCGACGCAGAGGGTACACACTCACGACTTGGGTGGTGTATGAATCTGTTGTCCCAAACATCCTTATGGTTCCAACGTATTCGCCCAACGCATGGAACTTGTAGGTATTGATGTTGAACATCTTACACTGAGGTCCTGAACGTGATGGCTTCATTCACTGGCCAGACTGGAGTTCAGCTACTTCCCACCTTTGTCGCTGAGCAGCTTCATTGGGTAGTTCAACAGTTTGAAAGGCTACACATGTGCAGCTCTGAAACTTTCAGATTTGGTCAGAAAGTTGTCGCAAAGACTGCCCCAGTAATTCGAGGGATGTCTCAGTGTGAAGGCGCAGCTTTGCCAGAGCGTGCCATTTGCACAGGCAGAAGAGGAGTACTTGAACAATTTTATCATGTTTTTGTGGTAGCAGGCCTTTAAATGCGGGCACTGCACACTAGACATTGTGTGGATAAGTTCATGTGGCAGCAGAAATAAGTGGTTGCAACAGATACCTGGAGCATGTCTTCAAAATGTCGGGCAGCACACTGCGTGGTGTCAGCAATGTTCGACGGAAATTGACAGATGGCGGAAAGCCCAAAAGAAGGAATATTGGCGAATCTAAGAGATGTGTGAAGACATTAGTAGTTATGGGTTACGGAGCTCACAAATTATGCTCACCGTTCATTCAGAGTATTCACAAGGTTGGGGTTGATCGCATGAATGAGGCGTATGAGGTGTCTGAGGACTGTCTTGGCCACTCCAAGCTCAAACTCGTGTAGTAGGTCTACCACGAGCACAGGGAATATATTGAAACCAAATTGTCCAAGACACTCAGAAAAAGAGTTCTAGAGAAACAACCAATTGAGCGACAGGACAGAGATTGGTAATGCAAAAAGAGTGCACCATGGTTGGTAAGAGTGACTCCGCCCTCAAGAGACGTTCCACTGCCACTCCTTTCAATGGCATGCCCAGCCGGTAGATAGCTTGCCTTGCCTCGCCAATTTTGTCCCGTAAGTATGTCCGTGCCAAGGTCAATCTGGCTGACAGGTCAGTCAAAAGTCCAAGTTGGTGAAAGTTTGATTTTGGGATTAAACACCGTGGGCATGGGCAGATCCCTTTGTCCTGTAAAGTGGCCAGGATGATCCTATAATATTGCATTAGTTTGCACTGGGATATCTGAGTCCATCAAGGTTCTGATACTCACTTCTCCGGGTAGTTGGCAGAGTAGGTAAATATGCAAGGGTAAACTTGCCTCATTACCCCATCAAAGCATTTTACTACAATCCCATTCCTATATGCATCAATGAATTCATTGTCCAACAATATTCTCCAGATGGCGTGAATGAGTTTGCGTTTGCAGTGAGTGAAAAGGTCAGCATTGTTCTTCTTTGTTGAAAAGCTTGAGATGAAGCCACGGATTGACTCTGGAAGCTACATTACAAAGAACGTAAGTTACACGACTATAGACGTGAAGAATTGGCTTACCTGCGGAATGAAAGCAATCGGATGACAAGGTCTGACATCTGATTTGGCTCGGAGATACTTGGATAAATTTCCGAAGAAAAGATAAATTGGCCAGGCAGATGCATGGCCAAACTGTGCAAGGTGTGTTGCATCCGATCAAAACATCATGCCCGCAATTACCCTTTCTAGTTGGCAGTCGTCTTCTTGCCTTTGTTTCATAATCTCGTCATGAGCTTGAATCCACGCATCTGATGTGTAAAGTTCATCATAAATGCGCTGTTCGCATCCAGTGAGTGGCGATCTCCATATGCACTTGAAGGGAGTGAGATGAAATAGCTTAGATGGTGCCTCTGCAAAAACCGCCTGAACCACAGAAGTCAGCGGCCAATATCTCAGTCCCTCGACACGGAAAGCCCTTCCATTTCCTTCTGGATTCTTCTCCCTGGTTGGAACACTGATTTCGACATCAGTGGTTTTCCATTGGTCAGTGCCAAATGGGTCATCCTCAGGAAGTGCCCTCTCTGCAGCGTCTAAACGCGATGTCTCTGTATGGGCATTGAACCCATCCAGTTCAAGGATATTGAAATCCTCTGCTTGGATCACCTCGCGCACAGGACGATTCACTTCCACAGAAGACTTTTGAGCACTTCCTGTTAATCTCCAGTTCATCAGCCGCCAGATTGACATGTTGGCCCAAGGCCAGGGTGGTGCATGGTTGTCTCTGAGTAGACTCGGACCTTCCTGCCTCGCTGATGGATCATGGCCGACTTGTTCAAGTGTTGAGCGAGTGAAATTGGACAAGTCCTTAGCAGAGAGGAAAGCATCCGGGTCATGAGATGGGCAGTGGCGATACTCACGAGCGATACCAAAGCGATTAAAATGAGTACGGAAAGAATCAAATACGTGGAGAATGACCCGTCTTATCATAGACAGTGGCTCAGCAGCCACGGGGAGAACAGGTACTGGAGGAGTGGGTAGGATGTCACAGAACCTGGCAGGCAAGCGACGTGAACAAGGAGGAAGTATCTCATCTGATGGGGTTGGCCCTATGATTGAGCTGGAGGGGGGAGAGCTAGTGCTTGCAGAAGTAGCTTCAGTAGTCTCCATGTACTGTGCTTGTGAATCAGATGACATTACTTGACTGCAACAACGGTTGACACTCACCTCGCGACCATGACTTGGATTGGCTGAAGCATGACAATCCAGATCTAATCTTAGACACTTCCTAGGTGGTTCTTCATTTGCCACAGGCTGGATACTTGAGCTTTTGGCACGAGAACGGAGCTGGTGTTGGTAGGATGGACAGGAATTATGGTGCTGAGTCAGGTACCGTTGGACTGTAAAGATACGATCACAATGAGTTGAACACTTGAAGGTTGTTGTCATCAGGAGCCATGAACAAAGGAATATGATGGTAGCGAGGCCTATGGACTTCATGGAAAGCGGCAAGCTCAAGTTGCAGCAGGCTAGCGGCATTCTGTTGTTAAAAAGGCACAGGCCACGGGCCGAAGGGCAACAAGGTCATCAACGAGATCCATGTCACTGCCATCAGCCTATCATCCCACCTGGCTCAGTGACAGTTGTGATGCCGTATGCTGTTTATCCAGGTGGACATGCTGGGCCGCATCTACAATCCGTAGCCGATCAAGGGTGAGCCAAAGACATAGTCCCCATTTGGTTAAGCTTTGTCGTAAACCTCGTCCCCAACTAATCAGAGCGCTTCCTGGGTATTCAAGGACTCAGCAAGTGTGTAGCGTGATTCAACAATTTTGCTGATCTGAGGCTGGGGAGGGATCGCTATCGACATGTTCATAAATGGCCCGTTCTTCAATGTGTCTGGCAAGTGCGTTTTGGTTGAGGAAACGGTTCCAATCACCAAAGGTGTTCTCGGGGCCTTGGGCCTGACTATATCATCGTATGGGATGTTGACATTCAAATCTGTGTGGTGGTCGTGTTAATGGGCCCAAAATGTTGATCATATTCCTGTGTAGTCTCCAGAATTTATGTGATACTACAACTGTGTTAAATTAAGCTCTTGGCAGCAATGGGACATGTTACCTAGATGATCTTCTTGTCCTACATACCAGCCAGGAAAATGTGCTGCTGCTTGTCATCGTCGGGATGAAACCGGACAACATATGCATATGGTGTGACCATTACTAAACCGTTGCAGACACTGGTCTGCCTCGGTGTCCCACAGTTTCATTTGGCAGTTGTACCCATGCGACAAGAATCTCCTCCCATCATTGGAGAAGGTAACATCCTTGATGGCCTGGACATGGTCATGGAACGTGTGCAAACAGTTAGTATGGTTATGCGCGTCCTAGAGCTAAATCAACGATGTGTTCATTAATAACACAGAAGGATAGACAACAGCCAATGTGGTGCATACCTTGATCTTAGTGCCCATAGATCCACTGAGCAGGAGGTGGCCTATGTCGGGGAAGAGTCATATGACAGACATGCCTTGGGTATGGCCCGTCTATGTATGAACGCAAACCTTTGTAATAAAGGTCTCCTCTGAGCCAGCCTCGTTTGCAAGATGAGGCACCTCCATGAGGGGGAGGATGCATGTAGGTGCGGCCCTGATAGTCTGTCATGGTATTGCCATGGAAGACGGATATTTCCTGCCCCACAGCCCCACGTTTTGGCTTGGCTTTTTTGCGGGACATGGAGGGTTCTGGCTCCTCTTCCTCCTCTTCCTGGGTCTGACCTTCTGGTAGTTCTTCTACGCCGTCTAGGAATCCTGCCTGGTGTTCCCCGTCCCAAGCGGCCCATGGACCAATGCAGGCGTCTTCTCCATCAACGACATCAAGGTCCCCTTGTTTTTCCATTTCCGTTTGAGCTCCTTCTTCTGGGTTCTGCTGGCTCTGAAGGCACCAATGGTAGCGAACCCGTTTTCACGGGCCTTATCCAAGGAGCCGACAAGTGCGAAAGCATTTGTGTCAACGGATGGATTGGCGGAGTAACTGAGAATGGTGTGAGTAAGGTGCTGTGCCTTAAAGGCATAGTCGGACATGGCCTGTTCTTCAACATGTCCGGCAAGTGCATTTTGGTTGAGGAAATGGTTCCGATCACCAAAGGTGTTCTCGGGGCCTTGAAGAGGCCCGACTATGTCAGCGTAGGGGATGTTGACATTCATCTGCATGTCCGTGGGCGGTGTGACGAGCGAGGTCTGATGGAGGGGGTCCTGTTGTGGATGAGATTTGGGTTAGCTTGGTTGTGGTTACACGTACCTCTGCAAGGACATGAGGTGCGGCATCTGGGATGATTTTCTGCCCAGGCATGTCTGTGCAGACTTTTTTGGCAACGGGGAGGTCAGATATGCCAAAGGTGTCTGTATTGTGTCTCCATCCTCATAGTAGGACTTGAACGAGGAACATGTGTGGTTGACGGTGGACTTAACACAAAGTGCTGGAGAAAGAGAGTTCGAGGAGCGATTTGATCGCAAGATGAAGGTTTGCATATTTCCCGCTGTCATAGTGTATTAAGCATGTTAATGTGGAGTGCATCTATGATGTACGCACCTGAGATAAAGTATGGAAGCTTGACCGTGGAGCCAGACGAGGATGGCAGCAGCCCTGGGCAAGCGAACAGGTGGGTGATGAACTTGGCACATAGGTGCAATGTGTACTCGTGGGTGTATAATGGGACGGGTTGCCGGAAAACAGACGCTGTTGATTGGGGCTTATGATGCGTGTTGGAAGGAGTAAAGATGATAGAAGAATACAAGTGCTTACCGGCTAGAGATAAGGTATCCAGGGATGAGAGGCATTGTATATGGTACAAAAGGGAGACACTGGATGGGGGATCAACAATCTTGACCGAGTCTATGATTGCCATCCAGCGGGAAGGGAGCAATAAACTGATTGAGCGACCGGAAGGGAAGCACGGTATTAATAGCCCATGCTGCTTGGTATATCAGTACACCGCTGACAAGACATCACGAATGGGAACTCACCAATATGACCAAGATTGCTGCCAGTGACAATGCGCGAGGAGTAGTGGTAAGGACTAAGGAGGGAGGGCTGAACTTCAGCCGCTGAAGGCTCAGAAAGCGCGTGGGCAGCGAATAATAACCAACCACACATTACTAATAGTAAGTACCTCATGCCCTTATTCCCACCACACTCATGGGATTTCCATCGTCTTCCCAACTTCGGGGCCCACCATACGTTTGTTTTTGCATTGAGCTCCTTTGGTTTCACTAACATTCCATGTAGGCTTGACATTGCAACATTAGATTTACTATGTAGTACAGGTTTGTTCAGTGGCTACTTCATCAAAGCAGGCAACCCCATGTCGACGGGACTCTCAAATGGATTGGCTGGTACATTTTATTTAGCAGGGTACTGCACTGTAAAGGACTGCCAACTGACATACCTTCCACTTCCTCCCGCCACTTAACCAGGTTCTCAGCGTATCCCCAAAACCCACCGTGGATCGAGTAGTAGTACAAATATTGGGCAGAGCAAAAGCAGACTATGCGGCAGTCTTTTAACCCTCCTCTCCGGAGACACTCTACCAGGGCGTCGTGTTTCTCGTATTCGCTCCTCCATAACACCACTACTTTGAGGTTGGTAGACTTCATAATTTCGTGGAGCAAGTTAATATCTGACCGAGACGTGTTCCAAGGAACCGAGAGATGTGTCAGTTGGGTTAACCTTGGGAGCCCAATAGGGATACCCTCCCAACAAGCCCAGGCATTGGTGAGGTGGAGATGGGTGATGTGGTGGACAATTTGTAAGTTGGGCAGGTATGAACGCTGGTCATGGAAGATCGCTGATAAATCACTGCAGGTGGTGCTCCAAGGAAGCAATGAAGCATCGGGCTGCCACATCACTGCGAAGGATGACCGAGTGGTAAACAATCCTTTGCACCCTAATAAAAACCCCATCAGCTTCGCAGTAGAGGTCCATGTAGAACTCACCAGACTAGAACCCGGTGAGCAACAAGTAGGTAGCGGTGGGGGCGACCATGCTCCGCAGCTGCAATAAGGAAAATCTCGTGCTCAAGCTCATTAGGAAGGTGACTGAACACTGGCATCGGGATGAACTTTCAGGGATTGCTTGCAGTGAGTCCAAATATTCTTTCTATTAATGTGCCCTGATTCGGGTCCTGCAGCCAAGGTTTCGCCTCACAAAGATACTCATACAGTGGTGGAGTTTTTTTTTCTGGTGGATTCAGAATAACAGCACGATTGGAAACTTTCAATAGGCTGTCAGAGAGAGCAGACCATTGATGGGCGAAAATTGGTATGTTTTCCTAATCCAAATCCTTTAACTCTGTTAAGAATGATGACCCTTTGCTGGGGACCTTGAGTAGTGTTATGGATCGAGTCCCATCAACAATAAACCCATTCTTTTGGTCATTGCTAACCACATAAAGGTGACATCACAGCTTCCACCTTGACCAGACACAAACTTTGACTCCTTTTTCAGATCGCCGCCATCCAAATCTCCGAGCTAGAGCCACAGGTGTGAACTGAATGATCAGTGTGCTTAGTTCAGTCCAGGCATGATGCTTATGGTGGACCAAGGCTGGCTCTTGCACATCCTCATGCACGGTGCGTATAACATATCATCTTTCCTTGCTAACAAATTCTCATCACTCCACAGTGCTTCACTAACACCCCAACTTATTCTAGCGAAGTACGTATCCCCTCCATTCCATTCCTCTCCTCGACTAACCTAAAAACATGTGTTTCAGGGTTTGATCGGAAATTCGAATATTATTAGTCAAGGATGGATCCACACCTCTGTCTCGATGGATCTGATCCGGACGTGGTTAATAAGGTAAACCCACAGTCTTGACTGATCTCCAGCATCTTCGGTTGTTCCATATTCTCTATCTTCAATGGTGCATGCAGGAGTTGACCAGGACACCTCTGGGCATGAAGCCAGCTATCAACAGCAGATCGCTAGCTTAGAATCTGAACTGGCAGCCCTCCATCAAGCAGACTCTGATCGCGAAACGTGAGTTTTACAGTCTCATAACAGACTTTGAAAGCTAAATTTCTGCTGTAGCGTCACTCAGCGCTATCGCAAGCTTGGTCGAATGATACGAAGGGTGGTAACACTTGTAGACAACGTCAGTGATCTGATCTCCGAGGCTGATCGCCGCCGCCATCCAGTGGATCACAGCACCCACGGGGAAACACTTACTAGTTCTGATGAGTAGGTCATTTGTGTTTAAAAATGATGACACTACCAGTTTATTTCGTAAACAGAGAGAATCGGTTATATAAATGCTATCAAGAGCTGTTACGCTGGATCCCACAGCTCCGTCCAGTATTTGCTCAGAGTAGTGGTATTCACTTGGACAAGATCTTCAAAGCGGTGGGGCCAAAGTTAGATCAGTTTTTGCAGTCGGCTAATGATCATTGCAGCTTCTTGTTGGTGCAGACGGTGCCCGCGGTGATGATGCCTCGCGCCTGAAAACCGCTGTTGTTGGTTGGCTCATGGGCATGACACCACCTCCTGAGCCAGCACTACTTCCATATGACAAATCTGGGAGAGGGTTCTATAACGATGCTACCAGCAGGCTCCTATGTCCAGTTGACTACGACTGGGACAATCCTTGGTAAGGGGCTCAGTACCGCACGTAACCGCACGTTGCTAACTTCCACATGGTTTGGTCTCAGTCACAGGCAAAATATCCAGGATTTCCATCCTGACTTCCTTGTTACTGCCAATTCGTGGCCACTGTTTCTTTATGCAAACAGCAAGTACAATCCCAACTTTCCAAATCATGGCCTTTTTAAGGGGGAGCTCCTCATTAAAGTAGGTTCAGCCTGTCTTGTTGCTCACAACTATAGTAACAACTTTGCAGGCATTCAGGTACATCTTCACCTCACCGTTGTCTGCTGAATTCACAGCAGATGATTTGAATTCCGAGTTCCTCCTAGGACAACCCAAGAGGCATTGTCGCCGTGAGCGACGCACACATGCCAATGTAGCTTCTCTTCTTGGCATGAAGACTGTAGTGCCGCGTGCAATTGCATATATTGCTGTACAGGTGAGCATTTTTTCACTGTTGCCGAATGTGTACCACTCATAAACCAATCTGCCAGCTCCACTTTGCGTTAGCGAGTTGTGGCTCATGGTGCATCAATGATGTGTTCTTCAACTACCATCAATTTTACAATAACATTGTCACCTTCTTCGAGGACATCGCAGATACAGAGGCAGAAGAATTTATCAAGGAGTTGGTTTTGTGGTGGAATCGGTGAGCAACTACAGAATTCATTGCAGAAAAGGCTCATTCGACTCAACAGGGAAGTGTTTGGCCCAGCGAGCATGATCACTTACATCCCCCAAGCTGCTGAGAATATGTCAGTGGCAGCCTCATTCAAGAAACGCCGGACAGCCAATATCAGCAGCAATGGCTCCCGACTGCCATGATAGTAATTGTACAATTAGGCTTTAAGTTCACTGGGCTGTATGACTAGTAGCTTCCGTTCGAAATGAAAGATTGTCTTTGTTCCATTCGCACAGTGTCCACAAATAGTGTAAAAGCTATGCAGCACCACTGCGTGTGGTATCAATATGGGCATGATGATGAGCACTCATGACTCTCATTGTGACAACGATCTCGGGAAACTCGAGTAAGCATGTTTGTTGCTCATCATTGACAGAAAGAAGGGACTGTCATAGTGGAAACTCCAGAATTACATGCAGTTTTCGTATCAATCTCAGTGGTGTCAAGGCACCAGCAGCTAAAACGTTTAAAAACGGTAGAACTTGCATCATGTAGTGATTCCGGAGGCATGAAAATTTAAATTTAGCTCATTTCCTAACTACATTTACGAGACAGTTGTTCCAGTGGATAGCCATGATGCTGACCATGGCATACCACGAGGAACAGCGACCATCATTTCTGTGATTAATAGGTTGCATCCTGCATACTGGAGTCCATGAGGTCTATATTGATGGCCTTGGTTGCTACCACTTAGCATATTAGCGGGAGTACTGAATATATGACAGCTAGGCACATCTGTCGAGAGTATATAATGGAACATCGGGATGATATTATTTCGGAGGAAATTGCCACCAGACAGTGTCGTGACTAATGCATCTTTATGAGATAGTAGATAAAACAGACCTACCATTTTAAACCCCTCATAGTCTAATACCGAGACAGGTTAGGATTATTATAATTCCAGTTATTCGACACAATATAAGAGGTATATAAACCTGTGTCACAAATTTGTTAAAACCATGGTGTAGGTATGTGAAAAGGAGACACCGGAACTTATGGTTGTTTTCGCTGACGCTGAAGTGTAGCAATCCGTTCACCCTATCAAGTGTGAAAAGGGATACCTTATCGCTTGCACTGGTCGCGACAGTTGTCGTTGTTT
>Ga0307518_10002263_pt1 | contig 14085 bp, 25 predicted proteins | sample 25_EM_MG_FD_203889 | JGI IMG/M metagenome (GOLD analysis project Ga0307518, IMG submission 203889) | Populus trichocarpa ectomycorrhiza microbial communities from riparian zone in the Pacific Northwest, United States - 25_EM | ecosystem: Host-associated > Plants > Roots > Unclassified | place...
GAGCACAGAGACGGCGCACCCATGAACCACGTTCGAGTTTGCGGAATGCGTCGATTCCAGCGTGGCCTCGACGAGATCACGAAGGCCATTGCTGATCACGGCATTCTCGCTGACCTTCGTGCCCGAGAGATCGTCAAACTGCAGGCGAACGAGATGCAGGACGCGGAGGACGCCAGAGAGATCCGGCGGACTCGACGCAAATTGGAGGACGAGATCGAAGCTATCGCCGATCTCGAGGCCCTCTACGACGAAGTCATGAAAGACTGGTCCAATATCAAGCTCCACCGCAACATCGGGCACGTTCAATATGCTGCAGCCATCTCGGTCGACGTCGAAGGCGGCACGCTATATACCTCGGACTGGGCTGCGTTCTTGGCTGCTGAGGGGAAGGTCAAGGATGAGTTCGAGGGCAACGTCGTTGATCTCGGTACGTTTCGACTTATCTTTCTCGCATTTACCTCGTCTAACGAAATCAACCTTATTCAGGATCCAAGTATTCTCCTCAAGACCTTACAGCTATGTTCTCTCTGGGTTGTGGTCCGACCACGTTCAAGTTTCCCGAGGAGAGAAAGCTCCGGATCGAGGGCTGCGCCACGAAAGAGGACCTTGCCAGACTTGCAGAGTTCGACAGCGAAGGCCAGCGCTGCCTTATCGTCGGCAAAGACGGCAGCACTACCGGTCTCACCGTCGGACGCTACGCCGGCCTGGTTTCATTCACTCTCAACGAAGTTGGCATCGAGTCCGTCGAGCTCGGTATCTACAACTCGGGCGACAAGACTATCGACGTCTTCGCCGCTAAAGGAGACTCGGGCTCCCTCGTCTGGCACATGAAGAACGGTAAAGCTCGCATCGTTGGCCAACTTCACTCCGGACACAACAAAGGAGGCTCGACCAGCAACCATGTTACGTACTGCACCCCTGGCTGGTACCTCCTGGACCAGATCAAGAAGAAGTTCAAGTACGCCGACTTCTACCGCACCACCTGGTCGGCTTGAGAGGCTATAATAGGGGTTTTGACACATTACTTTCCCCCCCCAAGTTATAACCATGTTAAAGAACTAGTTAATAACTGAAAAACTAGGACAGTTAAAAACATCAGAGTTTCTCACGGAGCACTAAGCAGGACATACCTCCCGAGTGCCGGGCTGTGCGTCTTCCTCGGGTACCAACTCCATCTGCTCGAGAGCTGCTACGAACTCGGGATCAAGGGAGCTGTGGTCGATGTCAAAGTCGATTCAGGAGAACGAGACGGTGTACCGAGGGTCGAAGACGCAGAGCTGGATGAAGAGATTCCATCCGACAGTTCCGGAGGATCGATGTCCATTGAAGGCGTTGTAGACGTCGAGGATGGAGAAGGACTGCTCCCTGGAAGGAAGTATGGCTATCAGGATCGAGGCAGGGGCCAAATAAAACTCGGCTCACCGAAGAGACTATTCTGCTTGACGCTCCCAGGTCTAGCTATGCGTCGAACCGTACACCGTCTACGCTTAGGTGGCTTTTCTTCGCTCTCCTCCTCACCCTCCTCCTCCTCCTGACAGGAATGACGACGCTTGACACCTGCCTTCGGTTTCCTAGGCTCCCAGCAGTGAACGTCATGAAGATGGAAGCCTCTGTCCTCGGGTTTCTGTGCACTTTGGATGCGGGCAGGTGGGAACCTTGCAGCCAGTCGATTCCGCGAGGTGCTCTTTCTCGATATGAGACTGCCACGAGGCTTTATCGAGGAATTGCTGAATCCGCAAGGTAGGAGGAAGGTTCTCGTTGCTGAGACACCAGAAGCAGAGACCAGGCCCAACGAGAGTATTGGCGTAGATGAGGGGGTCACACTGAAAGGATAGAGTATCGAGGTTCGTCAGGTGGCTCTCGCAGTAGCGCTTCCAATGGCCTTCGGGGCACAAGAATGTGGCAGCTGTAGATGTGCGTCCATTGTACGTGTGCCGGGACGCTGTGGATACACTTTTGCGAGAGGCCCTTGATCACACCGCATGTAAATAGCCAAACATATTTCGCATGGCCCAATGCTCGTCCATGTTGTGTCCACTCTCAGTAGTATACCACGGGACGTTTGTTTCGGACTGGCATCAGTCCGGTCAACTGAGCACCGAAGACAACTTCGGTGATCGGTGATACGTGCTTATGTAATCTATGGCACCTTAAAAAGTCCGCCAAGCCTCCGTCTCGTCGGTTTCACCATCTTTGCATCACCACTGAAACACAATGGCGCCCTCCGACGAGCTCGACTACTTGAAGAGTCTCGTCACGCAGTTGAATGAAAAGATCCATGTGCTCGAGGAGAAGGCAAAGGCTGCTGCACATGCGCACAAAACGCCTGCTCAACAGCTTCGTACCATTCTGATTGGTCCCCCCGGTGCCGGTACGTGTCCTCCCCACACGAGCTCCTTACGCGCATGGGGGTGTCGAGTGCGCGAAGTGACTGGTGCTGACTTGGACTCTGTGTCCCGTCTATCACAGGAAAGGGCACCCAGGCACCTAAAATACGAGATGAGTTCTGTGTTTGCCATCTCGCGACCGGCGACCTCCTCCGCGAGCAGATTGCTAAAAACACCGAGCTCGGCAAGATGGCGAAGAAAATCATCGACGCAGGCGAGCTTGTCAATGACGAGATTATGGTCAACATGATCAAGGACCAACTAGAGAACAACAAAGCCTGCAAGAACGGGTAAGTGGCGTTTGCTCAGTTTTTGGTTGAACCGCTCAATCATGGAACCGTCGTCTAACGCAGGTTTGTTTTGGACGGCTTCCCACGCACAATCCCTCAAGCCGAGAAATTGGGCGCCATGTTGGAGACTCGCGGTGAGAAACTTGACAGCGCCGTGGAACTCGTTATCCCCGATCAGCTCCTCATCGCCCGAATCACTGGCCGCCTCATCCACCCTGCTAGTGGCAGAACCTATCATAAAGAATTCCAGTACGTCTGTAGCATCATTCTCAGCGTTTCATCTGTCTTACCTTGCGTGGTAAAGGCCACCAAAGAAACCCATGACGGATGACGTCACCGGAGAACCGCTCATCCAACGCTCCGATGACAATGTTGAAACCCTAACAAAGCGCTTGACGACGTATCACAAGCAAACTGCTCCCGTGGTCGGCTACTACAAGAAAAAGAACCTGTGGGTCCCCATTGACGCCGCTCGGAGTCCGAATGTTGTGTGGGAGAACCTCCGTAAAATCTTCCGGGAGGGTCCTCAGTCATCGTAGAACAGATCATTCAAGCAGCTACACGTGCATGGATTCTCTTCACTAGCCACTTTCCATGTACCTATTTCTCTAGAGGCTTTCGTTTGCTTTCAGTTGTGCGTAGACTCGACGGTAATTGACTGAGTTTATCACCGGTATGAAAGGTGCGTCTTTCTCATCATCAGTGCATATTTCACTCCTGCACGCAGCGTCTACGAGTTTTCACTCGAGGCGATGGCTTTGAAATGGTTATGAACATGTCATTTTGCTTGGCGTTCGCATCTACTGATGGATTCTGCAGAGAAGGGTAGTTTATGCTGGGTTGGGCTACATAGACTACCATGAATTCAATCGTTGTACTCGTCAAAATCACAATTGCATCCGGAGTTCACTGAATTCCAAAGGAAGTAAGAGTACGTTGTGGCAGATGAGAAAGTGCATGTCATTATACTTTGCTTCTATGCTCGTACGACAAGTAGTCCGGAATGTCCAAGGTGGTTCACTCCGTCTTGCGGTGCTTTCTCTTTTCCCTGACGTCACCTGCGAGCCAAAGAGCAGCGAAGAGGAAGAATCCGACGCTTGTGCTAATGGCGCCTGCGTAGTAGGGCCATGCGGCACTCAAGAAGCGCGGATACTGGTCATGCCTAGGAGGAACAACAGGCACAGTTGTGGCCGTCTGAAGAAAAGAGAATCTGACAACGTTTGGCAAATCGGTCAGTGACATTTGTAAAATTGAGATCAAAATGCACGTACCCTTTTCGTCGCCAGTCGACGACAAATTTGAATACGCCGTGCCTGTCGGGTGCGCGGAACTGGACTTGGTACTTCCCTGGCTCCCCGGCAACTGGAGGAAGCGTAATACGGATGTGAGGGTCGAGCATAGTGAACTCGAGTTGCATGTCCGTGATGTCAGAGTATGGCTTCCAGCTCGCGGTTTCAGGGTCATATGCAGATATATAGGCTGTATACACCTACAAACCACCCCTCGTACTCAGAAATTGACCCTACGAAGGAAGGAAACAAAACTTACAATTTCGTCATTGATAGTATACATCTCCGGAGGAGCCAACTCGTTGACACGATGGTGGGTAGTATCATCTATCCGGAGGGCGAGCGTCTCCTGGAATGCCCATGCTGCAACTTCCTTTGCAAACAACTCGTTCCCAGAAGCTTTACCGTCGGGTAGCAACTTGTCTGCATACTCGTCGCTGAATAGGTCGACACCTCCCGCGAACACAACGCGCGAGTTTTTAAGGGTCTGGAATCCCGTAACAAGGCCAAGTTGGCTGCCTGCCCAAAGCCCCTCGCCAGCTTTTTGGGACGCGTCAAAAACAGCGTCTGCGCCAGAGTCATCTTCGGAGTCGGCTGCAAAGCTTTCCGAAGGTGCTCGGAGAATGGGTACCAGGTAGGGGCTGTTCCCAAGAGCGTGCGGAACACCGGAGAACCAGACTGGTGGGATATCGGAGGAGAGAAGTGGTGATTTGGTTACGTGCACGGGGATGAGGGTTGCTGGTTCAGAGCGGGCGGGGTGATGGGATATGAGGGGTGTGCCCGGGGGTGGGGGGATGAGTGAGAACTCGGTGGAAAGGGAGCTAAGGGGTGTTTGTTTGGGAGAGAGCGTTACGAGAAGGTTGGTGTTCTCCGAGAGGAGACCGACTAATGATTGTGGGGTAATGTCGGGAGCGTATGCTGTGGACGGATATCAGCTTCTAATACCGGGTACGAGGTGTTGAGGGTGTGTGGACTTACTTTTCGTCTGTGGTGTGAATAGGATAACATGGGAGAAGTTTGGAACGTCAAACTCGGCGATGAGTGGTTGTGTATCTTTTGGTGCACGGAATACGAGGTTATATCCCCTCTCTGAAACATAGGCAGACTCCATAAAGGTGCCCAAGGTCAAGCCAAGATGGACTCACCCTCCAGTCCGCCAAAGAACTTGGAATAATCTTCCCGCTTCAACGAAGGGTCGAGGACCACCAACACCGAGTCTCCTGTGCTAGATCTTGCGAGCGCATTGCCCGCAAGTGCCAAAAATGATATCAGCGCCGACACAAGGAAGCGCATCTTTGCAGAGAACGTCTTTCCGCTGTCAGTCACGTCCACGTCAGGCGTTGTGGCTCCTTTGCACAGCCACCGATCACGTGAGTGCGTCCACCTCCTGGGACCCGGATGGAATGCCTGGTATGTATGTAATTAGCGTGTAAGTACTACTAGTACTCCGTCACCCACCATCGCTTACACTTACCCTTCATGTCGACCATCCCAGTTGACGCGTCTATAGCACCAGAACTGCTCGAATTCTGGGCAAAGAAATACAAGGAGACGAAGGATGAACTGGACACTCTCAAGGTAGATCGTTCCGTAGTGCGATAACACGCGAATTGCACACTTCTTTCCACAGGAGAATACCACATATGACCTTGCGTCCAAGAATGAAGAGATCTTGAGTGTGGTGCGCAGTATCAAGAATGTCGTCGATGACGACGCGACATTGCGTCAGGAGCTAGAGACTGTGTCCCAGGAAAAGAATGCGTTGGTTTCGCGTCTTTCAAAAGTAGAGGCAGAGCGTGATGCACTCTCCACACAGGTACGTGGGCGACCCGTTGATTGCTGATTGGCGTAACGCGTTCTGGTATCAGGTCCAATTACACCTGGAACATGTACGCTCCCTTGCTGTAGAAGTTGCTAATAGTCGGCACTCTGCTCTAGCGCTTATGTTCCGGCCTGTTTCGTTCGTCTCGACATACCACCAGGCCCCGATAATGTTTTTCACGGACTCCAACAAGGTTCTTGAACATTTGCCAAATGTACATGCCTTTGCTCGTTCATCACACACCACTCTCACTCATGTCACCCGTCACCCCTAGATATATGCTAGTGAACGGTAGGCAACAGCGTTCTCGTAAGGTGGCTAACGTCATTCTTAAAGATCTAGCTTAGGATACAATTTATCCCCCGGCCCCCTAGCTCTATCCCGATGTACATTCCTGTCTTGGGACAGCACGGCTACTGGTTCAATGGAACCCAAGGGCCATTCCAGCTCGTAGTAGAAGGTCGTCAAGCCGAGGTGGGGTTTTCCAGAATAACGCCAAAGTTGCGCTGACTCGTCCGTGAACAGTGGACGTACCTCGGGAAATACGTTAGCGCGCCATTTATCGGTAATGACATGCGGCTTTCAGAGTGGCTGTCTCTCGATGAGAGGGTTCGTCATTCCAGGACATATACTACTACGCTCGAGGGTTCACATATTTACGGGCATACATAGACTCGAATTGTGCACGCCTCACAGGTTGCCGCTGTCGTTCGCCAGTCAACCGACCAGACGGCTTCGATTACGAGTCAGCAAGAGATAAAGCGGCGGTATGATACTGGCGAATGGAAAGTCCCTTGCTATTCCATGCAATGCGTGGGGTATAGCATGCCGCTGTGTCAAGCATTGCAGATAGCTGCATTCAAAGTACAGCAACAAGAGGCTGATCGAGGGAATACGGCTGCGGAAAACCCTTCCTCGAGCGCTCCGGTGGACGGTTCGCAGGGTGAGGCGGCGCAAGTTCCTCAAGCGGCCACCGAGGAGGCGAGAGAAGATGTACAGTGCAAGGCCGAGAGTACGGACGAACGCGTACCGAAGAAAATGCGATTATCACCGAAAATCATGATTAAACTTGAGTTGTGAATGCCATTTTTGTTTGTGACATTGATCATGCTGGTTTAGACTTTACCTGACTTTAAGAATCGATGGTTGGCAGATGCGCAGCCATCTCAGTATCCCATCACTGTACCGGTCACTGCAGAGCTTCAATGGAATCGGGCTTCCCCATTGGATATGGACACGTATACCCAGGTGCCAGTCCTTACGCGTACGACTAGAGCTAGAGTGTAAAAAGCCGTAGTCAGAGTAGTACAAAGGAACAAAACGTTGTTGATGTATGTTGTGCGCGCCAAGTGGAAATTCCCACGACCCAGCGTTCCTTCAAGCACATTTTGGCTTGCACTAAACGCCCGCTCCACGGTCAACGCAGGCTGCACCAGGCTCCAGCACCGAGTTTGACCCATGGATGACACCAGCAGCGAATCTTCTGCAACCACGCCATCCCCAACAGTCACCTCTGTACTTGGTGTAAAGGGTGCCTTACGTTTTCGACGCCATGGTGCAAGCCAGAAAGCTCACGTTGTCCTTCGACGCGTCGACCTTTCGGACGACTCAAATTATGCAGGTAGTAAACCATCGGTCGCGTACTTTAGCCTTTTCGCCCAGAAAAGGATCGAGGTAAAACCTGGAAAGGAGATCTTACTCGCTGTAGCTTCCGAGGATAGCTCTTTCACAGACCAGGCGGTCATTTTTGAAGGTGACCTGTCCCCTCCTGATTCCACCTCGGAAGAGGAGGAAGAAGTAGAAAAGCAGATCATGCAAGACGACACTTTCCCCGACTCGCCGTTAACTCACATAGTTCCTCCAAAAATGAGGAGGACATGGACGAAACAACTTGAACAGGTGAGCCCGGTATTAGGTGAGTAAATTTTGCAACCACACTCGTCTATATACGAACATTCCGTAAATCGTCACTAGATACAGTTATGCCACCCTCACGCACATATGCTTCAATTGCCGTTCAAGCAGAACCAACCTGGTCTGTAAGTTCTGTGCAGACGGCGCCTGCAGCGTCTCCAGTACAGGAGAAGGCGGTGCTTTTGCCAAGTGAGTCTCACAATGAGCAACCTGCTGTAGCAGAGGAGCCACGTGTAGAACCAGAGGCGCTCACTCCAGAACCTCCTCGTACTCCATTCGAAGATGAGCCGGTAAGTGTTTTCCTGCGCAACTTTGTAACTTTTTTTCTCAGTAAAAGTAGATACCGGATGGTGAACGCTCCCGCAGTCTATCGCCTATGAGTATAGGTTCGCCCCCAAGCACTCCTGCACAATCGCCTCTGTTGGGGAGATCTATAAATCTCATCCAAATACCATCTACTCCCGTGGAAGAGCCACCCGTAGGCCCTGTTGGTGACATCTTATCAATCTCGCAGGATGACCAGGAAGCCAAACCATTTGTAGCGGTGGCTCACGTCCACGATGCCATTATAGCCTCTCAAGTCAGCCCGGTCTCCTCAGAAACTGTTGATATGGACCTACAGTCGTCACCTTCATCCTCGGAGGTTGATGATGATGAAATTCCTGGTCTTGTCACTGGATCTGTATCTCGTCGGCCAGGCCTGCCAGCGCCCCCACGCCAGCCATCGCCACTTGTACTTCCCCCTCCACAAACACGGCCACATCCCATCCTTACTGCACCGCCTTCGTTGTCCACACCTCCCCCGACTTCCGGCATGTCTTCGGCAATCGAGCCGAACGAAATGAAATCCGTAACTCCTCCGCTCTCGGCTGGTGCTTTGCCGCGGAGACCAGTCTTCAAAAATCCGTTTGTATCGGGCGGATTTATGACGGAGTTCGTTGGCAAGCGCGAATCGCTTACCACACAGAAAGCCCCAGCACCGAAGGAGGTAGTGGATCCCGAAAGCTCTGGTACTAGGAGAAAAACTGTGCGTTCTTCCGTTTGTGTACTCGTTTGATGTCACTGAGGGATCCCACTAGGTCTTTACGGCTGAAAGCCTCAAGGCCAAGCACGACTCTAATGCACCTCCTCTCCCTATCTCGAAGCCTTCTTTGAATTATATTTCAACACACGCTCCGAGCGGATCAGTATTGGAAGCACAACCTCCGCTGATCCCCCGCCAGTCTCCTGTTGTACCCCAGCCTCAGCCACCAATGCGTCAAATGCCGAGCCTGCCTCCTCCTTCACTACGACCAACGGAGTCTACCCCCCAATATCCCCAGAAGGCCTCAGCCTGGTCAAACTACCCTCCACATATCAGCGACCCCAACCTTGAATATAATCCAATAGAGTCATTATCGAAATCTTTGAATATGTACCATCCTCCACACTATACACAACCTCCTCCGCAGCCGCCTCCACCACCACCACCGATATATCAAAATCCTTCGGTTCAACCACCGTCACCTTATCAACCCTCCCCGAGCAGGACCCCTGCGATTGGGAACGGGTGGCCGCACATCCAATCGAACGGACATGCATCTGTTCCGTCCGCCTTGTCGCTTTCACAAAACAAGGCGCCGCCGCCACCGCTTGCACGACCTAGTACGCCGGGGAGTGCACGTTCCTCTACCACTCCGCCAGGTTTATCCAACCCTGTACAATATTTATCACCATCTCCGCCCGGTTTCTTGCATAGTGTATCAAGTCATAAAGCATCACCAGTCAGAGAACAAGCAACGTATCATCAAACAGCTGTGCAGTCACTTCAACAGCAATTGTATCAGCCCGCTACTCCACAGATCAAGCATGGTGAGCATCATGCACATTACTTCATGTATACGTGTTCACATAAATTCCAGAGTCCACGGATTGGACGAGCCCAGGTCTCTCTTCCAGCAGCGCTTCTGCCAGTGCTGCTCAGCAGTCTATCCGCATCCAAGCACCCCGACCTATGGCGCCGCCATCTTCGGCCTCGGCTGTCCTTCAGTATAGGCACCCGACGGCTTCTGGTAGCTCGACACCTTCAGAGGATTCCAGGGGCAAGAAACGCGCACTTGATGGTGACGTTGGGGCTGAGTCTTCCCGTCCACGGAAGCGCAACTACCCGTGGCCGTCGCAAGATCATATATACTCCGCGAAGATCAAGAGCGACGAGGATGCTGGGGTTCAGCAAATCACATTCAGTTCAGACGGGGACCGGTTCGCTGTCATTTGTGAGTTTATCGCTGGCGATTTTGGAAATAGAAATGTTTAATGGCATGTTATTTAGGCACTGACCGATCGATCCGAATATGGAATACGCCACATAGAGTCGAAACCGCCCGCTTGGCACAAAATACGCCCGTGTTGGCAGTGGCATGGATGATAGATGATGTGGGCGTTGTCTCCCTGGGTCAAGATGGGTTGATCAGCAAGTGGACACGTAATGTAAGTGATCATCATGGTACAGATTAATTCCCGGGTGATCTGATGTACGCCAGAACCAAAATCATTGGCAATGGGCGAAATTGTTGGATGCCGGTAAAGAGGACTCTGTTTGTTTTGCCTACCAACGTGATCGCATTGCTGTCGCATTTCCACGCCTGGGAGTCAAGGTCTGGATATGGATCAAAGGTGGGTGATAGGTTTTTGCTCCTGTGGTCTGCTGGTTCAATGTGTTGCAGGCACCTGGCAGCCACAGCGCTCGATTCTACGGCAAAATGTTACGTCCATTAAATTCGTGCAAGACGGGGAAGCATTGATTGGAGGGACAAGCGATGGCGTCCTGTGGTATTGCCAGGTGCCCAATGGTACGCTTCGGGCGTATGCCTTTCTCAAGTCGAAAGTGTCAATAAACCTTTACTCGCCTTGAATTGTGTTTCATAGAACTGACTACTGGTTTGCAGATTGCATTTGGATGTCAACGCTGCAGGGACGCATGCCCTTGTTTCACAATCTGGCGGCCGGGCGCACTTGGTGGGTATCCAACAAATGGACCACAAAGGCAAAATAGAGCAAGTGTACGCCACAAATGGCGATGAACCTAAGCAGGTGGTTGGAGCTGTTTTTGCCAATTCGTGCCGGTTGGTATTGTTCGGGATGATGGATAGCAACCTATTAGTATGGGACAAAGCCAAGGGGGAGATCATATATGGTCTTGACCATGATGGTATGTGTCCGCAGTTGATTTGCGTTGCCAGCAGGTTTCTGATATTATCCGTCTTCAGGGGAACAGGCACAGGCCATTGCGGTGAGTGGCTGTCAACGCCCGCACGAGACCGGAATTGACTGACGGGTGTCTCGGATGATCAGTGCTTCGACAAGGGGTCCAGTGCACACATAGTAACAGGCACCAAGAGTGGGCTCCTCTGTTGGTGGAAACCACCCCCCGCAGACTAATTGGTAGGTTGTCATGCGTCCAGGTTGACGTCGTTATGACGGACACGATAGTTTTTTTGCATATTGCGACAACGTGGATCGGAGGCTACACTGTATCAGTATGCACACTATTGCAGACCAGTCTTTCGCAGATAACTTATGACCACCCTTCTACACACATCCTATGTTAGTGTTTATGTAATCAGCGGGCGCCCGTAGTAGCGTGTGACCGGATTTGTTTGTGTTTGTTTGGCTACTTAGGGCCGGTTTGCGCGGCCTCATTGCAGCACGATCAAGAACCAAGTCGACTACGATCCGTGCTGGGTCAAAGTCGAAGTCGCCCTTTTGCTCGTCGTCATTCGCAGTGTCCTCGCTGTGTTGCCGCCCGCCACACGACGTACGTCTCTCGTCGCTTGCCTGCTTGTTGGCTACTGCTGTCCTGACTGGAACCGGGGCAGCCAACTCACTGTAGTTCTGTTCGTGAATTAGAAACCCGTCTTCCCCGTCGCGATTGAGCTCGTTGCAACACAACCTCTTTCCAAGCTTGTCTTTCTCTCTCGGGACTCACCTGGTGAGTTCATGGCAAAGGCTCTGCACCCAAACGAGGGGTGTCCGTTCCGCACAGCCTCAGCTGCAGCATGGTTGTCATGCTGCAGGGGGTAGGGGCGAACAGCTAGGAGACATTCTATAATGGGTGTTTGTACGTATGGTTTGCGCGTGGTTCTGACCCTTGTCTTTTCTTCACCGGATAGTACTCCGTCGCCACGACTCACAATAGAACCGTATCAACGAAATGCAGACCATCAAGTGTGTTGTAGTCGGGGATGGTGCCGTTGGAAAAGTGCGTCGCGTTTTCACCGTCTCGCTCGTGCTGAGTACTGAAAGAGCGTGCTCCCATAGACCTGTCTCTTGATATCATATACTACGAACAAGTTTCCCAGCGAATATGTTCCGACTGTAAGCGGCCCCATGAATGTGAGTTCGCGAACCTGAATTTTTTTTCGTTAGGTCTTCGATAACTACGCCGTGACCGTAATGATTGGCGAAGACCCTTACACCCTTGGGTTGTTTGATACTGCTGGTTTGTCCTCATGAGCATTTCAGGCTACCAACCAAGTTGACACCGGTTTCGATATTTAACAGGCCAAGAGGATTATGATCGTCTCCGCCCACTATCATACCCCCAAACGGACGTATTTCTTGTGTGCTTCAGTGTAACTTCCCCAGCGTCCTTCGAAAACGTAAAGGAGAAATGGTTCCCAGAGGTGCACCATCACTGCCCTGGTGTACCATGCCTCATCGTCGGGACGCAAATCGATTTGCGAGACGACAACGCGGTTATAGAGAAACTTGCAAGGCAAAAACAGAGGCCGGTTTCAACCGAGTCGGGCGAACGTCTTGCCAGAGAACTCGGCGCAGTCAAATATGTGGAGTGCTCGGCCCTGACGCAGAAAGGTCTGAAGAACGTTTTCGATGAGGTGAGTTGGTCGCCTTACTCGGGTCCGCGACGTTGGCGGAGACGCTGATTGCATTGTAGGCTATCGTCGCCGCACTGGAGCCCCCCGTGGTCAAGAAAAGAAGTAAATGCGTCATCGTCTAATGTACGACCCTGTTACGATGGCGGTTGATATCTTTTCATCTCCTGACGACTTCTCTTACGTCTCTTCCCTTCACCTTCTCCCTCATATATCCTTGTCATTTCTCTCTTCTCATATGTCGCTACTTGTTCAACTCAGGCCATAATTTACCCTCTCCAGTATCTTTCATGACGGGGACTGAGTATACTTAGGGGGGTTTACTTGTGCTCGTTGCTCATGAGGTCGAGAACTGATCATTCCTCTGTCAACCCGTGTTTTTCTTGGCGATGGTTGGGGCAGGGAGTTCAGATACCACGGGAATGCAGGGAACTTCAGTTGGTGCCCCCTCGATCACGTAGAAAAACATAGAATTAGCACAGGGAAGATCCGGCACCTTAGGACGTTCTACCACTGATTTGGAACTTTGGTCAGAATGAATGCATCGATGCTACGTTGAACAGGGCACAGGATGAGTACTATTCTGGCGAGACAAGCTATTGGCTAAAGTAGTATTTCTGGTGGCTATGGACATTATTCATTAGTACGAAACAAGGAAAACAAAAACAGTATTGTGCCCTACCTGGCCTCTAGTTTCGAATGCAAGCCAGTCTGCAGTCCCCGTTGGAAGAAGACCCATCGATTGGCACTTCCATAACCCAACGGACAGCGTGAGTACATTGCATGCCACGTATACCAACTTCTGCAATGGAAGTGTGCTCAGTGACGTGGCACTAGATGACGTTGGTGCGAATGGAGCAAATGCTGCCCCGACGATGATTCTGGTATTAGGATGGAGCAGAAGTCGGACAAACACCTCAGCGCACCTGTATTCATGCCAGTAATGTTCTTAAACGGCGTGAAGAGCAGCATGAAGACGATGCCCATACTGAATATCTGTACGCCTCCGCCAGACATGTAGAGCATGAACGCCTGTAGGGGAAGGGCCTTGGCGGGGGATATGGCGAGGTCCCATGCGCGTTTTTCTTTCAAAGCTTCATAGGACGCTGTGGCTTCAGCGGTTTGCTTCGTAGATGGTTTTGTCTGCTATGAAAGAATGGCCTGCTACGTCGCTGGTGAGATGCAGTTGTGGGGGTGGACGTACAGTGGATGTGGCCTGGGTAGAGAACCCAGGCGGAGGTGGAAGGGTTTTCCATCTGGAAAATGTGAGCGTAGGTGTTTTCCTGGATCATGAACCATGCAAACCTGGATTGGTCTATTGAAGCATAGTTGAGGTGGAAAGACATTATCGTTAGAGCGCTACAAATGGGTTCAACTCAAGCGCCGAGGCCTCAACGGAAACCACCATCTTGATTGTGCAAACTCCTCCGAGACCGAACAACGCAAACCACCAGATTAGAAAACTATGGAAGACTGTGTTACAATGTGACGACTTCGAAGCTCTCGCAA
>Ga0307518_10002264_pt1 | contig 14080 bp, 15 predicted proteins | sample 25_EM_MG_FD_203889 | JGI IMG/M metagenome (GOLD analysis project Ga0307518, IMG submission 203889) | Populus trichocarpa ectomycorrhiza microbial communities from riparian zone in the Pacific Northwest, United States - 25_EM | ecosystem: Host-associated > Plants > Roots > Unclassified | place...
GTAGATCGCAATATTGGACGGTTTAATGTGTAATGTAATGTACAAAGCACCCACGTTGCATGGCTTCGGTTTCTGTAATTTCATGAAACCCAAGCTACGTTGAAGCTTCGTGGTCTTATCTTCAACGTCAATTGGGGTTGGCAAGATCTATACACTAGATGTACATGTGCATGCAATGCGTTAATTTTCGGTCTTTTGAGATCATATATCAACGGGCACCGCTGCCAATTCTTCCTGAAAGATTAGTACATATCCGAATAGGAGAAGAGAACGAAGGGCTTAACGGGTGAGTGTAGCCCTGATGCTGTCCCACGTTCTGGATTCAGATCTTCTACCCATGAATTGGCTTCTATTGCCGTCAGATGGTAGACAGCGGCATCAATGAGGGTGTTCACTCTGAACGTACCCGCTGAGCGGTCTTGATCGGTTTCAGAACGGCGGGTAAGTGACGATGATACATCTCGTGGCTCAGTTCTGCGACTACATTCGAATACACAATGACAACGAACGTCTTCTCCTCGCGCTAGGATCTGGCTAGGAGGAACTATCAGGCGAAGAAGACAAGAAAGAGGGTTTCCTCGTGCGTAACATCTCGCTAGCGGTGCGAAACCCTGTGGTGGTTGCGATTGCTTATCAGAATGCGGGACTCAGATCGTAGCTATAAGATCAAACGGCGAGGATGTGAATGATAAGGTCGCGACTGTCTTCGAGAGCGTGGGGAATGTGATCTGTGGGGTATGGGCTTCGGGTACAAACGCAGCGAGTGCAGGCCCAGAAGGTGTGTTTTCCTTAACTAATCCTTCTGGGCATGTTGGCACATAGAACGTCTGCTGCTGGAAGAAGTGCAACGTGCACGGACCATTTTTGATATCGCGAAGTTTGTGTGCGCCATGGGAAAGTGAGTTTCGAGTGAGGAAACGGTCGGGTCATTCCGAGTTCCACCGAGCACGTTTGCATAAGCTCAATGAAGTTTAGTGAGTTACCGTAGAGCCTTTCTGGTGACCTTTAGCCAGGTAGCGTATAGTACCAGGTGACCCGCAGCATGTAAGGCGCCCGGGCATGCCGAGTTTTCAACGAAGCTGGAATGAAGGTTAGGATAATGGTATATACAGCGGTTGGAGAAGCAAAGAAGTGCTGGAAAATGATGAGCATGGGAGCAACTTCTCGCCGACATCGAAAAGGGGGCCGCAACCAAAATATAGCCTTGAGATATTAATGACAGAATTTACCGGCCACCCGCGGGTTGCCTGTGAGAACGTATATGTGAGCGTGGACGGGAGAAAGAAAAAAAAAGCAGTGCTGCTTGAACCCGAAGTATAGCCCTCTGATCCATGCAGAGCAACAGCATTGATCGAACTCGGTGGCCACCGAAGGTTCACTCATAGCGTCTAATCGAGTGCTCTCTAGACTGGACAAATTGCAAGACATTTCATATCGAAAGAGCTGGTTGCAAGCCCACTGGCGGAAAACAGCAGCAGAGATGAGAACGCAGCCCGGGCGATGCCGACACTCCAGGGGACGACCGTTTTTGGGTCCGCGAATATGGAATAAAATTGCCTCCGGGGCATAAAGTTAACTCCGGGCTATCCAAGAAAGGAAGGAGAAATATTACGTACGCCGTATCCGCGTGACGTTGTCCAAATATGGGCACGGGAGAGACCACCGCCCTCGCCTCGGATAAGTAATGAGGGAGAAGATGGACGTCTTTGCTTCTTCACTGCCCCATCAGACTCTCTCCTCACTGTCCCTGCTGCAAGTTCAGCGGTCCAATGCAAGAGTCCCTCTTTCATACGACCAGAATGGATCCAGCAATCTACACCGATGCCTCAAAAAAACGCAGAAAGGGCGCCACTCGACTCTCCTGTGCAGAGTGCCGACGGTAACACCTCGTCACTGTCCATTCTCATCACTGCTTACAACCCCGGCAGACTCAAGCTGCGTTGCGATAGACATGTGCCCTGTGGATCCTGCGTCAAGCGCGGCTGTGGGGCTATATGCCCTGATGGTATGCATATATGCAACACTCTACCCGAACATGATGCATAATTGGCCATATTGCAGGGTCTCTCACCACTGGACAAGGGAACAGGTTTGGATCCCATGCCACTGAAAACCCATCGTTTGTCCTCACAGCCGATCCAGATTTGTTCTTGCCTCTACGTCAGAGCTTCACGAAAAGATATCTGATCTGAGTGTCCGTGTGCGCCAACTAGAGGATGCCCTGAGAGAGTCCCACTCCATTGTATCACACGAACGACACCCCCTGCTTGCAGAACATTTCCTTCTAATCAAAGCCCCTCTCCAAAGGGATCCCCCACATTTGCGCAACCTCCCTAAAAATGAAGTCAAGCAAGAAGACCAGAACGGGGAGGTCGTCGACGCCTTTGGCTCATTATCAATTAATGCTTTTGGCGGCGCGAATTACTATGGTTCCATCGCAAACTCATGGGTAAGCGCATATCCACCTCTCTCTCTAGCCGTTTACCCTCATCACTTTCTCTCCAATCTAGCTTTTCCTCCAGGTGAATACTCCGTTCTGGCTATCATTAATCGTTACTGATTTACAGTAGAACGAAGTCTCTGAGCACGAGGACAGCGATGCCGACTACTTGGATGCGCTAAAGAATACTCTCTCTCCAGCCATACTGGCACGAAGCGGAGCACTTCCGCTTACCCCAGATACACATCGCTCTATGGATATCGAGAGTGGCCAACTACGCGAGATTTTCTGGCATCTCCCTGAACCATCTAAGGCTCAGTATCTGATCCGAATTTATTATCATCTCGGTGCCTGGATGTATGCCATTCTTCACACTCACGAGGGAAAACAACACTGATCGATGCATCAGGTACAACCCCATAAGCCAGGAAGACTTTGAAGAAGATGTTTACCCCATATTTTACGAACAGAGTGCCAGCCCAACTGCAGAGGATCCACTTGTTTCGCACAAGCTCTCGCTAACCTTCATGGTATTCGCTATCGGCAGTTTGATGAACACTCAAGCCCCCGCATACAACCTCGACGCCACAAAGTACTACCATCTTGCTCGTGCTGCTCTCTTTCAAAGCTCTCTCGTCAATAACCCAACCGTTAGCGCGGTGCAGGCGCTGGTTTGTGTACCATCTATATTTGACCATCACAAATACTAAAACTTTTGCAGTTCCTTATGACCTTCTACCTCTTCCTCTCCAACCGACACGGTTCGAATTCTGGCAACCGATGGGTTATTATGGGCACTGCCATCAAGATTGCGCAAAGTGTTAGTTCCTTCATGTCCGAATAACTGTGTGAAAATGGCTCATTATATTACCCTTCTTGTGGTGATAGATCGGTCTTCGTGGGTTGCTTTACTGCCGTCCATGTTGAAATTCTGATGCGAGCATGTGTTCGTTTCCACTCCAGATCGCGATCCCAGTAAATGGCTTTCTGACTCGAGGGAAATCCTTCGTCGCCGGACACTGTTCTGGGAATTGTATACCTATGATTCTTGGCAGGTACGTCGAATATAGGCCTAGAGTCACCCTTTCTTATTCAGGGCCGCCACCGCGCAGTGCTTCACTTTGGGCCGCCCACCGTCATTTTACTTGGCACATATAGATTGCAAGCTGCCTTCCTTGAGCGAGGAAGATGATTCATGTACGTATCGGTTTTGTGAATACGGTCAGCTTCATGACAAATCGTCCATACTTGGCAGTTCACACCTGGAAATACCGCTTCACCTCAGAATGTATGAGTATTGTCCACGATCAAGCGTTTGGCGCAAAGACTCCGTCATATGCCACCGTCCTCCAACTAGATCGCAAGCTGCGGGCATTCCCTGTCCCACACAACCTTCAGGTCCCCGGTTTCGGAAATTCAGTATCCGCTTCCGAGTCACGCCGTGATCAAGACAACGTGTCCTTAATGCTGCAGCGACATATTGTCCTAGCTATACGAGAAATGAGTGAGTATATCCCAGTCACACCCGAACTGCCGACCTCGCAACCCCACAGTGCACCTGAGGCTGATGCTTTTTACCAAATCAGATCTTCTCTACCTTCACCGGAGTTTCTTTGCACGGGCACTCACAGATCACCCGAAGGACCCCCTCGGTAGCTCGTATGGATCATCCGTCATCGCGGCTTATCGCAGCGCAGGGTCGCTCATAGCCCTTGTGCGGAACCTCCATACTCAACTCAAGGAACCGAGTGAACGGATATGGTTCCTGTGGACCCACATGTTTTCGTGCACCGTAAGTTCGGCGTTCCCGTGATTCATTGATAGGTGACTGAGCGCATGATTAAATGTCAGATCGTGTTGGGATCAGTAGTGACCAGATGTCCATCTATGAGCATAGCTCCATCGGCGCTTCTACAGTTGGATTCCGCATGTGAGCTCTTCTCCAAAGCTGCTCAGAGCTTCCGAGCACAGCCAGTATTGGTAAGTTGTCGTACAAAGCAGATTCTTTGTGCTATTTTCGCTGCGTATCTTTGCTATCTCTCCTGCAATAATCCGTAACACCTGTGTTACGCGTGTTTTACTTTCGATCAAGGTGCTTATACTCCTATTCCCAGCACGTCATGACAACCCTGCAAAAGAAGGCGCACCATAGCCTGGAAGAGTACCGCAGCGGCAACATCATTCCACTTGCAAAGCAGCCAGCGAACCAATCTGAGTTGGGCTTGCAACACGGAGAGGATGATGAGCTGGTGAAGCTCGGCGGCACAACAAGACTTGTGGAGAGACCGTCACCACCGCCACTGCCCGCTCTTCTGGACCGCTCGCCGACGTCACTACAGCCCGTGGTTCCGTTCCCACCTGTTTCAGGGAACAGCCATGTACACCAGTCTGTTGTGGAATACTTGGGTTCTTTCCACCATCCCAATGCGTCCAATGGCCGTAGCCATAGTGGGAGCATGTCGAACGGACAAGGATACGGTGCGAGCTCTCCATTACAGGAACATTTCCCTCAATATCACGGACGCTCGTCTTCTTCATACGGAGGTGAATACGACGAATGTCAAACGCCTCAATCAATAGAGCTGCTCCCAGGACAGTACCCCGCATATTTCCCGGTGTACGATTACCCGCATCCCACAGGCAGCAATGTGAATGGATACGAATATAGGGATGGAAATGTGTTGCAGAGGCCTGCTCAGGGGATGCCAGGAACAGGCAACAGGGGTGATTCACCCGAGGGAAACATGATGCAGGAAGTGTGGCAAGAATTCGTGGCGAGTGTAAGATAGTGTGCGTTGTGCGCTGGCCGTAGTCTCCCGATGTGGTTCTTACTTTCTTTGCTTTCCCCTTGTATCGATATCATCACTTAATCTACGTGGATCTGTCTCGTTGCACTACATACTCTACTCTAAAGCCACTTTGTCTTTTGTCAAGTGTGTTAGTCAATATGTAGCATCCTTTGGACACTGGAGTTGGCATCTTGCTCGGTCGCGGACTGTTGGACAAACAAGAGCAAACTATTGAACTCATGCTGAAGGGAGTGCAGTGCAGTGGCACTGGCACCAGCCTTGTGTGTTCTACAACCGGCGTTGTCACCGCCCTGGACCTGCACAGCACAGCACACACACACAGCACTACGAGGCTAGAATATTTCTTGCTTTCTTACAGTCATTCTATCGTTATCCCGCTTCGATGGCTATTTGTGGTTCGTCGTCAAAGGCTAGGTTTGGGCGTCGACCGGTACGTCGTGTTCAGTTTGCTTGTCAGTGCAGGTGGCATTGACGCATGGGTATGGGACGGTTGCTTGCGTGTGACGAACACGATGTTTGTTCCAGGTTCAGAGAAAAGTCGTGGTGTGTGGGGATGGTGCCTGCGGTGAGTGTGGTCATGCTGCTTTCGTCACCTCGCTCTTCGTGGTCGCCCTCCTGTGACTTCATTCCACTGGCAGAAGCGGGACTTTGGCCGTATGACCACAAAGACTGAAGATATGGATAACTATATCGGTATCTTTGTGTCTGTACTTTCGGTACTGGGTCCCTGAGCCTTATCTTGTCCTCTGGGTGTTGTCCATGCCACTGCACTCATACGTGGGAGTACTCACGACATTTCGTTTTTCATATTCATTGTATAGGCAAGACGTCACTCTTGAACGTGTTCACAAGGGGGTTCTTCACACAAGTATAGTGAGTATTTTACGATCTCCTTACTGGGCGTTCGATTGGCGCGGTGGCCTCGTTCTTGGGCAAATGTATTCATTAATGCATAAACCTGCCAAACGCCTCCTCATCTCGTTCCGGTTTACCCGTCTCACCTCGTTGCAATTACACGCAGCGAACCAACTGTATTCGAGAACTACGTCCACGATATCTGGGTAGATGACCAGCTAGTTGAACTCAGCCTATGGGACACTGCCGGTAAGTAAAGCTCTATCTATATATTCGGTCGTACGTAGTCCTGTATCGATGCGGTGTTCTGACGTGTGAAGGGATTGATACCAGGACAGGAGGAATTTGATAGGCTGAGATCGTTAAGTTACGCCGAGACACATGTGGTCATGATTTGTTTTTCGGTCAGTGGATTCCATTTTGGCGCCTGCGGTAGAAGTTGTGGAGCTGATCGATGGTCCATGACAGGTGGATAACCCAGTATCACTGGAGAACGTTGAAACAAAGGTAGGCGTTGACGACCCCCTCATCTGGATCTCGCTTGCTTAGCCATGAATGCAGTGGATAGAGGAAATATTGGAATTTTGTCCTGGTGTCAAGGTATGCCTCATCTAGCCCTCCTTCAGCTAACAACAATTACACTGATTTGCATCCTTGCACTGTCAGCTCATACTCGTCGGTGAGTTCCGTTCCCCAATCCGTGGATACAAATGATGGCTGATGGTCCCGAAGCACTCAAATGCGATCTACGAGATGACCGAAACGTTGGAGAACGATTGGCTCGTCATGGAATGCATCCTGTACCGTATGAGGAAGGCCTTGCTGTTGCCCGACGCATTCGAGCATCGCGATATCTCGGTGCGCACTGACTGACCTTCGAAAGCTCGTTACTGAAGTACTACCGTATTCCCCTTTCAGAGTGCAGCTCGAAACACAACCGGGGTGTCTCGGAGGTCTTTTATGAAGCTGCACGCGTGTCACTGAGCACGCGAACGAACGGGTCAGGAGAAGGATGTATAGTAATGTGATCTGGACTGAGGATCAGACAATGGGACGCTGGATATGTCGTCCAGAGACCTCTCACACTGGACGTTTGGTATTTCTGCAGACGCTTCATCTTGACTGTTTACATTCCTTGGCTGCTGTTTTCTACGTACTCACCTATGCTACTGTCCCATAGATTATATGGATCGTCGTAATTATTTCCCCTTTGATCCTCGGACATTTAGGTTTCATCTCCCCGGACAATCGCCCCGCATTCCAGCTTAGCCGAGACATGACATCCCGCGAATGAACATTGAACACATATGCATGTCCGACGCCACAGCAGCCAGACGGCCAAATCCTCGGAGGTACCAAGGGCGTCGTTTGCATCGTTTTTTAACCAAGTTTGATGGCTTCGACGGTACTTTTGTTACTCAATCAAGTGAGGAGAATGTTCTAGTAACTGGAATATAAATTGCGAAGGGTATAGCTATTGCAATCTTTCCTGTCTATGTGGACAGCAGCAGCCGCACAACTGGTTGTCCTTTACCGGTCCGACTCCCATTCGCACATGAGCGATACCAGACCTGTTTGTACTAGTAGTGTGAACTCTGATGATCATTATCGATGATCGGGGACGTTGGTTTGAGACTTATCTCCTGTCACGTCGGAAGAAGCCTGCGTCTTCGGCCTCAGTTCTTTAAAGCTTAGGCGAATGCGCGCCGCTCGAGATCTGGTACGTGTTGCACATGTACACACAGTGAGAGACCCTCGGTCAGATCTTCGTCGAGATAGTCGTCCCTCAAGAAGGAGAAGAAAGCCCGCCGGATCACATACTTACGATAGAGGGCATTCTTGACCGCTGGTTCCATAGCCATGCAGAAATCTCGGGAGATAAGAAGAGTGTGCCATAGATGCCAAGCCGCTGGCCGGCGGACTTGTTCTGTTTCAACACGAAGCACAGTATACAGCAGGCATATGTACGTTATGTGGCTGAAGCCATCTTACTTGAAGTCAATAAACCACAGGCACATGGTATTTTTTCACCGCGGAGATACTACAGAATAGATCTCATGTCGCACACTACAGTCATTCATAATATATGTCACTAAATCTCATTTCATTGATGCTAAACTGTTCACAAGGATGTACGTAGTTGGTATTAAGTTCAAGTCCAGAAAATATTCAATTGCTGTTTCTCGCCGCGGCCATCAGCTTCGAAAACATGCTGTTCGGCCGCGCCAGAAGTTCACTGGGTGAGGCGAATTCAATTGGCACACCCTGCTCCATGACCAATACTCTGTCGCACTCTTCAAGAATCCGGTCGCTCATCCGGTGCATCACGCTCAGAATCGTGGCATTCGGGCAGCTCTGACGCATCGCCTGCTGAATGAATACGTCTGCACCAGCGTCAATGGATGCGGTAGCCTCATCCAAAAGAAGGATCTTGGGGTTGCGCAGGATCGCAGCAGCGAGGCAGAGGAGCTGGCGTTGACCAACGGAGTAATTGGATCCGTTGTCCTCGACGATGGTGTCAAGCTTGCACTCTTGCGAGGTCACGAATTGCTTAAGTCCAACGAGCTCGAGCACCTGCCAGAGTGCTTTGTCGTCGAATTTACCCTCAAAGTCCAAAGCAGAGCGAATGGTTCCAGAGAAGATGAAAGGATCTGCAGTAATTTGTTAGTTGTAGGCACACTTGATAGCAGGTCTGGTACATGCCTTGGGGAATCACCTGCATGGCCTGGCGTAAGGTAGCCAATCCGACGGAGGTGATGTCTGGCAGATATTTTTAGATGTTACGCTAAACACCAACGAGAATAACAGCATACCTCTTCCATCAATCTCGACCGAGCCAGCACTGGGGTCGATCATCCGAAGTAGCAGTGACAAGAGCGTAGACTTCCCAGATCCAGTCCTTCCAACGATGAAGACGGTCTCGCCAGCCCTGAATGTGAGGTTGACGCTGCGGAGGACAAGCTTGTCTGGACGAGAGGGGTAGGCAGCGTCGATGTCACGAAGAACGATTTGTCCACGAGTGGGCCACATTGCTTGTGTAGGATCAGAGGCAAGACGGGCGGCGGGCTCCTGTGGAAGGCTCTCTGTGTAGTTCATGAGACGTTCGACAGAGTTCATCTACAGAGCATCCCTCAGCAGGTATTTCGATGGAGTTGGCGCTCATTCACATACCTCAGCTTCGACATTAGCAGCGCTCTTGAGGAGCAAGTTCATAAGGTAGGTAAGAGTAGAAGCATACGTCAAAGCGAGAGCGAACTGGGTGCTGTTGCCGACAAGTTTCGTGTGTGCGAGCATGACAAGGGCGAATACGATCAGAGAAGACAGGGCCTCCATACGCAAAGTGACCCAGATTTCTGTATACACATAAGCACTGACATCAGTCTCGGTGGGTGTGAAAACGCACCAGCATGCATCCTCAGGAACGTGGGCTTGTTGCTAGTATCGAGGAGGCTGCCAACCGCATTAGCAAAGTCGGTCTCACGTCTGTAAGCCATGATGGTCGGGATGCCGTCGAGGGTCTCGCTGATGCGGGATTGGAGGGGACCGCGTTGGGTAGACTCGAGACGCTTGAGCTCACGGAGGGACTTGCGGTAGAAGCGCAGAACAAACCAGTAGATGACAGCGATTGGGAACATGAAGGCTAGTCATCAAGACGGTCAGCAGAAGTAATACAGTGCTTGATCGATCATACTCACCAAGCATGATCGGGGTGCTGTAACCGACGATGACAATGGTCGACACGAGGGAGCCAATTCCAGCAACCAATTGGAAAAGCTGGGGCATAAGGCGCTGATCAATGGCCTCAATATCCTTCGAGAAACGGTTCATGATACGACCGATGGGCTGGCCTTCGAACCACCACATAGGAACACGGAGGACACCTTGGAGGGCCTTGGAGTGGAAGGTCCGACTTGCGCGAACGGTGCTCATCAGGACGCTGACGTTTAGGACGACTAAATAGTTGCATCAGCAAGTAGTTCAGGTTCCGGAATGTAGCACGCACCCAAACACAAAACAGATGCGAAACCAATGCCGTCGTATATGCCGATCCATGTGCTAGCTTCCTGACTGAATTTGTCCTCCGTCCACCAGGAGAGCCATTGGCTGAGGACGACAACGCTGCCTTGCAACATGACGATTTCGAGGAACAGAATAACAGCCATGCTAATACCGCCTGTCGCTTTGAGATAAGCCCACCAGGTCGCAGCTCCGACAGCCCCCACATTGCGTTCTTCCTGGACGATGAGTTGGTCAGGGGTGCCTGGTTTCTCTTCAGTGGCCTTCTTCTGGGCACCGGACATGCTCTTGCGTTTGTTATCCTTTTGGGTCTCGCCGTCATCTGAGAATGACTGGACGTCACTAAGTAGGCGATTGAGTTCACCGTTCCGGGCAACGAGTTCATCAAAGGTGCCTTGCTCGATGATCCTTCCCTCGGAGACGACAATGATATGGTCGACCTGGTTGAGATATTGGAGTTGATGGGTGACCAAAACACGGGTCTTTCCGCGGAGAGCTTTCCTGATGCAGTTGTTAAAGACATTGCGGCCAACACGAGGGTCGAGTGCGGCGAGGACGTCGTCGAAGAGGTAGATGTCGGCATCGGAATAGACAGCGCGGGAGAGGGCAAGGCGGGCTTTCTGTCCACCGCTGAGGTTGTTTCCTTTCTCGCTCATCTGCGTAGCCAAGCCGTGTGGGAAACTCTCCAGGTCAGTGTCGAACGAGGTGGTTTGAATGGCCTTCTGGAGCTGCTGCATGTTGAGAGGACGGCCAAAGAGAACATTTTCTTGAATCGTGCTGGTCTGGATCCAAGCCTGTTGGGCGCAGTATGCGACAGTGCCGTTGCAATTGACTTCGCCAGACACGCGCATCATCTCTCCAATGATCGCAGACAGGAGAGAGCTCTTTCCAGATCCGACATTACCGACGACTGCAGTCAAGGAGCCGCGTTTGATAGCAATGTTCACATTGCGGAGGAAGGGGAGTGGACCGGAAGCTTCCTCTGACTCCACGTTATTTGCGCCTTTCTCGAGGTCAATGCTGTCGGCATCGTCATCGATGACCTTCTCTTGTTTCACGGGAGCGGGAGCAGCAGCAGTCTCTGCACTGGGCCAAGAGAATGCGCCACCAGTAATAGTGATCGCATAGCGGTTGATGTTCATAATACCACTGGCGAAAGAGTCGCTGGTAGAGGTCTTCTCACCCGCAAGAAGGAACACATAGATACGGCCCCATGAAGTCATCGCGACGACGAAGGCACTGAGCAGCTGTGGCAGAGCGATCAGAGGATCGACGAGCATACCAAACAAGGAAAGAGCCGGGAATACTCTGGCAGCTGGAATCTTGCCCATGTTCTCCCTTCCGAACAATGAAAACGCAGCGAGGGGCATCAGCGTGTTGGTGATCTGACCGACGATGACGAAGCATGCGACGCCGGTGTTGAATTGACGCAACCAGCGAAGCTGCTCGTTGCGGATACCCTCCAGCTTGTTCAGGAAGTGATCCTCCCAACCGTTAATCTTGACGACGCGGATACCGTCCAACACTTCACGAATGGTCTTGAGACGACGGTCACCAAGCCTCATGAACCACGGAGCTGCCTTGCGCATGAACACGGGAACGACCATGATCAAGATGAAGAGTGCCAAGAACAGAACTCCGATACCAGCCCATGCAGAAGCACCGAGGAGGCGACAGAGGAGAACCGTGACGACAGTCAGCTGTACAGGGATACTCCAGACTTGGTGAGTGACCTCCCATGCTTTGGAGACGGATTCGCAGTCCACATTGACGAGGCTCATGATGTAACCCTTGTTGTATTTCTGATTACTCTCAGCAGAGAGGCGCAGGGCCTTCTTGTATACTGCGGAAATGAGAACAGTCTTGACGTTCAGAGCCATGCGCTTGACAAGTTGATCCGATGAACGTCCGCAGAGCGTAGCAGCTAGTTTGAGACCGAGAAGGATGACGCCGAGCTTGTATGTGTCGTCAAGAAACAAGGGGAAGCCGCCGGTGTTCTGCTTAATGGCGTCGTTGTATTCCGCGAGCGCTGTGGCATTGTTGGTAGGGGCAGGGGGAGCATTGACGGCTACAATAATTTGCTGCAGGAACAGAGGGGCCATGATAGTCGAGCCAATTGAAATGAACCACAGTAAACCGGAGATAATCCTGTTGATCCAACAAAATCAGACGACGTTGGAACTCTCGGGTGGTCAAAGGAAACCTACCACAATCCAAATGCAGCACCGAACACAGAGTTGAACAGTCCAGGGAGCTTGCGGTTTCTGTCAAAGAACCAACCTCGCAACTGAGTCCAGAATGGATCAATCCAACGTTCGACAATGATCGCTTCGTCATTCCGTCTCAAGGGCAGCAAGTCCTACAGGTGATTAGGAAATAGATTGCAATGAACGTGTGTACACTTCAATTAGATGCGAACATAACTACCGATTCCAATAATGGCCTCTTTGCCCCCAAACTCAGCAATGGTGTCATCCATGTCATGAACAGAAACGAAAATGCGGTTACGTGTAGCGTTGGGTGGTTGGCGACGTCATTGATGGAATCCGGGACGGGCTCGACGGGCGGCTGCATGACAACTAATGTGCTCATGGGACGAGGCTTGGACGCCGAGATATCAACTTCCTCAAACTCGGGGTCGTATATGTCAGACTTGATGAAGTCGTCTGCATCGTCAGCGAGGACGATCTTGGATGGTTCTTCCTCCACAATGGTGGCCTGGCTGGCGGGGCTAGATGGCTCAATCACAACCTCATCGGCATACTCTTCCTCGTCCTCCTCATCAACTTCATCGCCCAATATTTCCATGGCGAGAACGAGAGGGGTGACTTCCTCCTCGAACAGGTGGGTCATTTCCTCTTCGTATTCATGCTCCGACTGCAGCCAGAAGTAAAGGCGCACAACGGTGATCGAGTTCAGGCCGGAGTAAAGAAGAGGCGTGGTAACGGGGATGAGCTCCTTGGATTTGGAGAGCTTCGCAATTTCAGCTGCAATTTCCTCTGCCAGGGCGTCGATTTTGGCGTCTGCAGAGATCGTCGCCGGAGCCTCAGCAAAGTGACCAGGCGGGAGGAGACAGGGCTCATCAGCCATCTTCTGGAGCTTAGCAAGATCCACCTTGTAAGACGCATTGAAAGGCATCTCCGCGATGCATCGGACGCTGCTGATAACCATGGCAAGGTCATCGCCGTTGGAGGCTCTCAGTGCGTCACGGGCGTGCTTCAGAATGAACATGGCGTCTGTCGACTCGGTGCTAGCAAACAGCACGATCTTCTCAGTGGCATTTGATTTGACCAACTTGAAGCCAGTGACTCTGTGCCCGGCGTTCGCAAAAGCAGGAGCCAATGCACGCTCAACGTAGTCGAGGTCTACGAACAAGCCGTTGACTTTGACGTTGCGAGAGCTGCGGCCCTTGATCGCGATCGTGCCATCAGCCTGCATGCAACCGATATCGTCGGTATAGAGGAGCATCTCTTCACCGTCCCAAGCACGGAACATGTGGTTAGTAGCATCCTCGTTGCCCAAGTAGTGGGTAGCGCTCTGGTTGGTAACGAAGCCGACGATTCCAGTAGCACCTTCCTCGGCTTTGGAAATGACACACAGGGACTCATCGAGGAGAACGAGATCGGAGCAACCTTGCGTAGCACCGAATGAGATAGCAGACGGGAGAGGGTCGTTGGGACGGATAAACATTTGAGAGACACCAGCGAAACCGACTTCAGAGCACTGGAACCCGTGAGCTAATTGCAACCAGGTCATTTAGTGCGATACGTACCGCGTAGTTGCATGCAATGGTGGCGCATGGGAAGACGATCCGTGCCAACTCAAGGTCGCGAATGTTCAATGATTCACCACCAATGACCATCCAGTACACTCGTCTAAAGCCGCGAGGAAGTGGAGAGTCCCCAGCCCGCATTTGTGCGAAGTCAGCGAAGGCGCGGAAGACGCTTGGAGTGAAGTG
>Ga0307518_10002265_pt1 | contig 14080 bp, 24 predicted proteins | sample 25_EM_MG_FD_203889 | JGI IMG/M metagenome (GOLD analysis project Ga0307518, IMG submission 203889) | Populus trichocarpa ectomycorrhiza microbial communities from riparian zone in the Pacific Northwest, United States - 25_EM | ecosystem: Host-associated > Plants > Roots > Unclassified | place...
TCAAGATTGAGAAGTCATCTCTGGTCGTCTCTGTGTCCCCTGAGCCCTCAGCCTATGGTCCCTTCCTCCCAGATACTTGCCATGTCCATCTTCCTCTGTCATTCGTCTCACTTCCCTGGATGCGTCGGATTCAGTACTCTATCCGCTTCCCTACTTTCAGACGGCATCCTACAGCACCATGACAGTTATATCCCTAGTTTAGAGTGCTATTAGGAAGAAGAACCCTCTCTCATTTTTTCCCAGAAGAGAGCTCGTCAAGGGAGCCCATGGTTGTGCTTCAGTGGCTATTTACAGTAACGTAGGTGTAGACGAAGGCAACGGCGCCAACTTTGAGCCACCCTAATAGCAACCTCTTCCGAGTAGAAGGTACGGCCCTTCCCCGTCAAATAGTGGGCAACTATAAATACTTGTTTTTTTTTCAGGTACATTCTCATCTTTCACATAGGCCATACTTTCCATCATAAATCGATGGAACGCCTTTGAATCTGCTGACCCGTCATACTTGTTTGGAGGGATCAGTTTTAGTGTCATTTTCCTAGACTTTCGCCTTGCCCGGCAAGACTCAGACTGCCTCCTACTACGACCACGGCGACGGCTGCGGTTTCGGCGCTCCCTCCTGTGGCTCGGGGATTGGGAGGTGGACGAGGAAGACGATGAACTCATCTTGTCCAATGCCGACGATGAGTCCGATGATCCACTACTTGAGTCACTCAAGTCGTCATCCTCAGATGACAATCCATCCAAGGACCCTGACGAGTTTGAGCTCATTTCAGATGATGAAGACCCTTTCTGGTGTCTCCTTCCAGTAGGTTTCCTCTTCCTTTCAAGGCGTTTGAATGCTAACCCGATGTAGCTGTTAGGATCTATCTGCTCCACTGGTTCCATTGCCTTTGGAGTGTGGTGGCACCATCGAGGCTTATTGCTCAGGGTAACTGCCCTTTCCACCATCGCTTTTACCGAGCTTAGATTTCTTCTTTCAGCAGCGTCCTTACATTTCTCATTTTTGGACTTATGCTTATTTTTAACAGGTTTATCAGGCTGCTCTCTGCCTTTGGGCTTCGCCTCCCTGCTCGACACGAGCTTCACCTCTCATGCTGACACTTCGCGTGCACACTTATTATTCTGCTCGTGTTTGTTTTTCTTGGGCAAGTGGGAACTGGAACTCCCTTCCTTGGAGTCCACTGTTGATGAGCACGCGATATCATGGGCCAAATTCCAGGATTCCAGCGCAGCTCGTTGGCCATCCAGATCCAGGTCGTCGCCATTCTCAGAGAGAGCACCCCAGTTTTGGGGATCAATGCCCTTTCCCTTGTCGAGAGTGGATGGTCCTTCGCCTCTTGAAGTAGTCTCACTTGTCTCATTGCCCTGCCTCCCAGCAGGCCTATTTTTTAGGGTGGTAATTCTTTTATTAATTCTGATGCGGTCATCTGGAGTAAGTCCCTTTTTAGCTTCATGTACCACGTGATTTAACTCATCATCCAAGACCTTGGAGTGACATCGCTTCTCATGTGATGCTGACCTCGTTCTTTGTCCTTTGCGGCTGACTGTAGTCCAGCCCAGATTATCGTTCTTATTGTTCCCATCCTCGGGAGTTGGCTCTGACGTGTCATCATCACTTGGTAATCCATCTGATCCAGATTCAGTATGGATTACAGCCATTACTTCTAAGTGAGTAGCTATAAATGTTTGTTTCCTGCCCACTGGTACCCTCAGGTCACCAGGCATCATAGGTGAGCTTTCATACTCATGTCCCAGAAGCACTGGCAAGTAAAGCTTCAAACTGGGACCCACCGGCAAGGTACTCCTCGAGCCAGGCACCGATGAGGTTATCCTCAAATCGGGGAAAGCCTTGTTAAGAGGGAGCACGCTCCCACAGACAACATCGCTGTATCGTCTTGGTGTGGTTTCATTCTGATCTTCCTGTGTGTTGGCACTTCGGGTGCTTTCGTTGGAAGGTGGAGGTACGCTAAGGGGTGAGTCAGCGTCTTTCTGTGGGTTAGGGCTCACTGGCAAGGAGTTTGCATGGGAGCACCCCTTGTTTTGTAGATTGTATCTTGAAGACATTTTTCAAGTTTGTAAAAGGGTAAGTAGTATTGGGGTTATAGGTTTTGAGTGAGACTTGGTTGGCGTACCCTTGATTGCACGGTGGATGATCAGTCCACGTCAAGTATCAGGAAGCGCGAACAGGGTTTTTTTAAAGAGTAGAGTGAGAGAGTAGAGAGTCTGAGGCAAAAATATGTAGTGGCAACCAGTAGTTGTTACTATGGATGACAATACACCAAGATCTCAGTGCACAATTGCCAGACTAAAATCTGTTATTGAGAGAGAGACTGAAGGGAAATTTTACAGTGGAGTGACTACTTATAATACGAGGTGGGAATACTCGGAACGATATATTGTATGGCGACATACATGTGAGGGCTGAACGTCTCTTATGACAGTTCGGCCAAGTCTGAATGATTGAATGTCTCATTCGTCACACATCAGTAATCTAACAAAAATCTATTTGAGCTATTTACATCTTTATTTGTGCCTTTCGGGACATTTAGGACTTAGTGCACTTTTTTGGCGAGGCAGCCAGTGGAACGTTACTAATGTAACCTGCAGAAAGTAAGTTAAGTCCAACAGCTCATAATAATGTCATGATAAGTCAAAAAAGTTTGCAACATTGCTACGATGTCAAAAAGGTGCAGAAAGACTGTATTATATAGCTGTTTGTCCTAGTAACAGCCTTAGTACTAGGGAGTGGAGGTAGTTATTACAGAGGTGTATCTAGTAATACAATAGATATTAGTGTGCTGCTGTCCTCCAGTTTCCCATTGTCGCCACGTTCTTGCACCTTTGGGTTGCACGACGAGCGGTGGAGGCAATGTGAGGACACAGTGGGAGTCCGAAGACGCGCTCGAGCTTGTCCCCTGGAATGATGATTGGCTTTTCATCCCCAAGTTTCTCGCAACGTTGAGGTGAGGCAATCATGTTGGGATCGCAAGTAACCTCTTGAAGCACATCAAGGATCAATTGAACCAGGGAGGTATTGGCAGCGGCAGCGATAGAGTGCACTATGGCAGCCCTCACCTGATCATTGGCAAGGGAGGATGAAAAAGAGGTCTTGATGGAGTGAGGATATGGCGAGGGCTGGCTCCTGGCTCTTGAGCGCCCACATCGAAGGTCAGATGGAAGTGGGTGGTAATTCTGGATGGAATGTTTGAGTAGCGCTTGCATTCTGGATCAATGACAAGGTGGATCAAATGCTGCAAAATAAACAATGTCAGTTGAAACCATATGTTGGAACATTCATGAACATACATTGCACCGCAAAAAGTGAGAATGGGGTGTCCACCCAGGTGCGCTTGCTCTCGGTTACAGCATCCTGCACCTCATCCCTAAGAGCGTAGTACTTCCGAAGCGCTGAGATTCCCTGTTCGTCGTCCCACATGGAAAAAGAATCTACTGATGATGTCTCTGGGTTGACAACGAACACTCAAGAAGGGCCTGTTGTTTTTGTCACCAAGTCGGGGAGTTGAAAGGTCTTAGTTGTCGAACCAGGGACAGAACGATCAGGTGAGTTGAAGGGTGACAAATACCCCGTTCTCTCCTCCTTGATGGTTTCGTATATTTAGGTCCTGGATGCCCGAGCCTGTGAGATTCTTTGACGATGTCCATGGCCTCGCGCATGGGGCCACACACAATTGAAAGCGGTGTTGGCCAGAGGGTGCGTAGCATTGGCGAACATGACATTAAGTTGCACGAGGTTGATGCTGGACTGTGAACCCTCCGAGAAAGAAGAGTACCCATCAGAAATGGACAGTGGCGGGATCGCTGCTCCCAGGCTGGGGGTGCATGTACTGGAACGAGAACGCGTCGTGACTGGTGGCCGAGTGAAGACGGGTTGTATTCGGACTGAAAACAGAGAAAGTCAGTTTAGGTACAAAATAATTGGGGGGATACTTACAAGAACCAGAGGTATCTTCTCCTTCGGCCTGAAGTGCCATGTTCTCCAAGCTCTGGCATTCCAAGAGGCCGTGCTTTGCGCGAATCATATGCTCATCTCCGAACTTGAAGGAGCTCAAGGCAGAAGTGATGGATGGCTTCGTTTCAATGATGCACGACTTGTCGGAGGTCTCGTAGTCTCTTTTGAGGCACTTGAAAACTGGCTCTGGAGGATGCATGGGCAAGTTCTTGCACCTTTCCATACGAATGCAGGGCGAAGTTTCAATCATGGACCCAACAGAACGGCGTTGAACATGGCCGCCACCCAGCATCTACATGGCTGTCAGAAGTGTTCTTGTAAATCGTAGACACACTCACACTAATCATAGTGTCATGCTCCTTTACAGGGCGGTGCGAACTGGCAATACCAAAGCTTGAAATAGGGCAGTAATGAGGAGGATTGTGACCATCAGAGTTCTTGCCAAAGAACATGGAGTCAGACGAGGAAACAGATGTATGATACCCAGTTTTCTCAAATATCGAATTTTCCACTGTGGTCTTCTGTGGTTTGGTGCAACTATCCATGATGGAATCATAGGTAGTGCGGTATTCGTACTCTTCCGAGGTGATCCATTCGCTGCATACGCTCCCTGCAAGACTCTCCGGCAGTGAGGTGGAAATTGCTGTCAATGGCATCATGGTCGAATGCAGATTCAAGCATCTTGTCCCCCAATGCAGGACAGCCAAGATGGGTATCTGAGAAATCACTGAGGACAGAGTCAACAGAAAAGTTGGGGCGATGCTTCGCCCAAGCTGCCCAACCACCATTCACACCGCACATAGCATAGGACTGTGCCATGCTGCTGATGCTCGTGCTGACAGGGGGACCAAGGGAGGTGATGGAAGCTGTTGATTCATGACGCCGGTGACTGTGATTGTAGGGATGAATTTGTGAGTGCGCAGGGGCACGGAAGTAGAAGCTGGATGCATCACTATCAACTCATTTGCAGCGGGCTGCTTGTGGATGAACAAGAACATGTTGTTGATGCCAGCGTGAGTACTAGGGGGTGACACAGAGGAAGTGGGTGAATTTGTTCGAACATGCATTGTTGCAGATGACCTTGCTGGCCAACATGAATGCAGATACGAAGAGATGATGGCCTGATGATCCCCGTGTGATGGGAAAATGCACCTTGAGTCGTTGAAGGAGGATGAGGGCCACAAACTGAGGGGGGTAGTTTTGTGCGATGGAGGGCATACGCAATAAAATAGGGTCGAACATGCATCATCGCAGATGACCTTGCTGGCCAACATGAATGCAGATACGAAGAGACAATGGCCCGATGATCCCTGTGCAATGGGAAAATGCGCCTTGAGTCATTGAAAGAGGATGAGGGCCACAAACCGAGGGGGGTAGTTTTGTGCGATGGAGGGCATATGCGATAAATAGGGCAGCTTCACCGTTGAGCGAGAAGAGGATGGTGGCAACTCTGGGCGAGGAAATAGGTGAGCAACGAACTTGGCACATAGGCGCGATATGGGCTCATGGCTGTAGAAGGGTCAGGCTGCCACGAAACAGACACTGCCGATTGGAGTTTCTGATGCCTGTTAGAAGGAGTACAAGGCAGAAGACTGCGAGTGCTTACCAGTATCACATAACTTAGGGCTGAGCTAGAAAGCCATTTTGAATGCATGATGATCAACAAATTTATTTACATAGAAGGAGCTGAACACATCGTATGAATGGTGAGGTTTGATGTCTCTTGGATTAATGTTGTGAGCAGAATAGATGGGAATGAGATGTGCAGCGCGATATATAGTGTCAATGTGGATGATAGCAATGTTTTTGTTATTGCGTGCTCAGTAGCCTGGGCGGACAATCCACATCCCTGTGTCAGTGTCTGGGCCATCCCCCACACGGTCAAACCAACGAACGACAGCGCACAGATATTCTGTCCCTAGATACTTGAAAGAAAAAAAAAACACAGAACACGCGCAACATCAAAGCTGTGCATGCCTTCCGCCTGTGGGTCAGTTACAACAAATACACAGTCCAAATGAGGGCCTTCATTCCTCCACATTGGGCAGGAGCGAATATACTCACAACACATGCCATGAATGCCACTCAGATCACTGGGTGAAAAAAACATGGAGCATGCAGAATTATAGACATAAAGTCTACTGTCGTAAAATGGGCATTCCTCAAGGGGAATGTCTTCTGGATCACGAGCATCCATGGGCTTGAGTTGGAGATGAAGAAAGCAACAGAGCATGTCGAGGAATTGTGGTAAGTTGAGTTCAGCTGCCAGGCCCACTACATTCTTTGCACAATCATGTTCTAGTAAGACAGGTTGGTCAGTACTTACGCAAGTAACGGAAAGTAAGGCGTACGGGGTGTCCATGCCAATGATACATGCGCATCAATCATCATAGGTGCATCATCAGTTTCACCAGTCTCCTCTTCATGACTTGCTGTTTGTTCAGTTTCGTCTTGTGTATGGCCTTCTTCGGCATCACCACGCTCATCACGGTTCACATTAGCAAGCAGTCCTTAATGGAAATCAGCATCAATGGTGGCCTGTCAAGTGAAGTTTCGTACCTAAAGCCTCAAATGACTGTGATACACATGTTCTGTTCAACATGCTGCGTTGTTTAAAGTCCAAACATGCAGCCGCCAGTTTGTCAAGCCTTTGGTTAATCTTCAGCATTTGGCCCAAAGCCTGAAAGCAGTTCGTGCGCCGATATGGCCATTTGATGGCCTTAATGTGCTTCAACTCAGTAATTGAGGAGCACAGGCCATTCGGTGCACCAAACTGGCGGATAAGATAATTGTAATGCTTCATCAAGTGTTGCTGGGGTAGTGAAAAGGAGTCGATTACGTTGGAGTTGTGGAAGACTTCCCAGTAGTGATGAAAGTGCTGAAGTGCATCCTCAATTTCATTGAGCATTGCCTCTGTGATGACATTCCGACGAATGAGGTAACAAAATTCGAGAAAGGCTCGAAATGTACGCACAACGTCTTTTGATACATAGCCTTCAATGGCTGCAATGTAAACCTGCAGAGTACTGATCAATAGCCACACTAGAGTAAATATAAATGTCAATACCTTCATCAGACCTTCAGAATCATCACCTGTCCACTGCTTGAAGTGCCGCCCTTGAGGGAAGCGCCATAGCCCAGTGAATGGCGCAACAGCTGCAATCCTGGATGTACTGGTTCAGAAGGTGAATAGTATAAATAATCATTGTACATGCCGTGCATCAATCTCATCAAGAATCCTCTCCGCCTCAGCCTTCCTATGTTCGTGGATCAAGTACCTCTCGACCCAATCCACCAAATGATCCTTGAACCCACCCTTGATGAGTTGATGAAGGATATCCAGTGAGAGCATGCGGTGAATGTCCGCACGTGGGAAGTCATTCGTGAATGGCTGTATTCAATTAGTTACTAGTAGCAAAGCAAAAGAGTAAATACTTACAATTAGGTCACCAACGATTCCATACTCCTCCCGACGTTTTCGAGATTCAAATTCTTCGATGAGTGTGTCAGAATGCTCACGACAACAGTGGAGCGCTTCTTCATCAAGGTTCCCCTGATGTGCGATGCACTTTGCACACCAATTGTGTAAAATACATGACAGGAGGACTTGCTCCTAATAGTTGGCGATGTAAGCTGCAAGTGAGTATATGACATGCCAGTAGTAGTCGTCTCCGAACAGTACGAGCTCTGGGACCTTCATTGCTGGATGAAGTGGGGAAAGAATTCAGGTCAGCAAAGAGTGGAAAAGCTGCCGTTTGAATTTACAAAACGCATCCGTGCTTGCGTGTTCTCTCATTGCTGTGACATGTCATGAGTAGGACTGAAGTGAAGTGAGCCAAACTTACTTTTGGGCATGGCAAGAAACCCGATGAGAACTACAGTGTTGCGGTGACCACGACGAATGGTGTTCCACACATTTCCTATGGAGAGATAAAGCGGATAGTAATCTGTTTGGCCTGTTGCTACAGATACCATGATCTTGTCGCTTCCAAGAATAACAGGGACCAAGGTCGCCCCTGCCGCTGTTGGATTCTCACGAAGGATCCGGTCCTAAAGACTTGAAATCAGAAAAAAAAATCATGTAAACATTAGTAGAAAGACTAGTACCGCTTCCTCCCAGGCCCAGTCTCCAGACATGAAGTCTTTCCAGCGCCTCTGATCGTCCGCGGCATCGTATTCTCGGTACAGAACATAATCCATTTCATCCTTGTATTCAGAAGTTGCGAGGATGTTGTGGATAACCTGGTGCGGATCTCAATACCACACATCATACGTATCATACATCCAAGGGGCTGCATCATTGTCTGCACTGCCAGCTGCATCATTTTGTTGTCCCTTCTTGTAATGCACGGTGAAGTTGTCCCACTTCACATCACCGACAGAAGTGCTGTCGATTACGTTGTACAAGTCCGTGTGATTTGCAAATGGTGGTTCACCACCCAGTTCGATAAGTGAGGCCGCCCAGATCTCCAGTAACGCATCGATTTTCTTGGCAGGCATTTCGGCATGGGTGAAGATGAAGTTAGCGAATTCGAACTCTATCCGATTGCGGTATGGAGACCAGTCGTTTGGCGGCCTCATTGCGCGTGGCGGCGGCGGCGCACCATCAGGTAGGAAATGACCATGCGCATCACACTTTTGTGCTGTAAAGATATTAGTTGAAAAGCTCAGGTGATCATGGGTCTGCAGGCTTACCATTGAGGCCCGCATGATAATTGCGGTAAAGTCTATCCCCTGGACCAACAAATTCCGTTGTGACAGCCTCATGTTCTCTATTCAATGGGTCATCTCCTTGATGGCCGTCGAAAAATTGTTCGGGTAGCGGAGAAATCCTCGCTGCATCGTGCTGCTCTTGTCCTAAAGAGCCAGCTGGCCTGTCTGTATCGTGTTGCTCTTGACCTAAAGAGCCAGATGACCCTGCATGGTCTGGAAAGCTTTGGAAGAGGCGATTGAAAGACGAATGAGATCTGCACTTGTGCTGAGTGAGCCCAGAGAGATTCTGAAACCACCGGCCACAGCCTGGTTCATCACATGAGTACTGGGGAGCAATGAAGGGCCTTCGCGTTGGTCTTTGACGACCAGAGGTTCTGGTGGATGGCATCTGCAGCGTAAATGGACATGTTTGAATCTGCGTGCTTGGAACTAAGTTTTCAGGGTAGCAGTACTTACTAGTGCCAAAAATCAGTGGGCGGCACTTGTGCAAAAAAAAATCATGTCATTCGTTAGTGAGCAAGTGTGAATAAAAGGGCACAGCTCAAACTTACCCTTCTTTGTCTCCATCCTCCGCCTAGTACAACGAGCAACAGCATGTCCACCAATAATTCCACTGGTGGTCATCGTCCACGACAAGAAAAAGCTAACCTACACCCAGGGCAAATAATTCTCGACTTGCAAATTAAACAACGTACTACAGTGGAGAAACAAGCTGATGACTTGCATGCGCAGGCAACCAAAGATGCACAAGCAGCCACTATTCAGCTGGGCTGCACTCAAGTCAGCAAGATGGAGGCGACCATGGAGGCCGAGCAGGTGATGCAGCGAGCTGTCAAAGCTAAGCCTGTGAGACCAGCGAAACGGGTGGGCAGTCAAAAGAGACCCATGTATATAAGTGCTGCCCCTCGTGCTGAAGGTGAGGATGTTTTACTAGTAATTGATATGAAATCTACGGACTCATCGATCAATGAACTTCAGCCAATATGGAAGTTGATACTCACCATGCGGCCATCAATGCTGCTGCGACGGACCCTTCGGACATGTGAACTGTCCCATCTCAGACTAGTAGTGGGGCTAGGGCTGGTGACCATGGTCTCAAAAGACGGTATGGGATGGCCTTGGTGACCAATGTGGCTGAACAGTCTGCAACACGTGCACTGGAAGAAGAAAATTTGCATCAGTGGTATGTTTGTCCTTTTGACAATGTTACTTCTTACTGAATCCACTCTATACTGGCTTGATCTTGTCTGGAATATTGGTGCCCCGAACAGGAGGACTCTCTTGCGTCGCCGTGTGAATAACTGGGCCAACACTGTCACACGTGGATCCACCCCCAGTCAGAAATCCGATACTACTACCCAGGTCAATGGATCGTCTATCCCTTCCTTGACCACTAACACTACCACTCTTAGTTCAGCGACCTCTGACGCAACTCACAAGAAGGCTCCAGTTTTGAGTGGTTTACCTAACAATCAGATTGAAGATTTGTCTGTTCAGATCGCTGGCCACAGGACAAAGGTGAGCCTTGGTAAAATTGATATGCCTTGTTTTACTTACCATAGTTTCTAGCCGGCGCTTCATGCTGACACCTTGGAACAGAGCGATGACGAGTTTGCTTCACCCATCTTTTCACAGGCCCAGACTGGTTCAAAGCGCAAGCATACTGGTCACACCACTGGCGAATACGTCACCACATCTGAGCTTGATGAAGGGGACAATGAAGCCTCTGAAGGGTACAATGAAGTGACTGACGAGGGCAGGGGTTGTGGTCGCATGACTTCAGCAGTAGGTCTCCTAGTCCGTCTGATCACTGTGCTAATTTTTGTGGATCGGCAGACCAACATCGTTGTTGACAATGCAGGAAATAAGCCACAGACTATCAAGCTTGAGTCGTCAGCTGGAACCAATAGCATCGGTGGTGGGCGTACCCACTACATAAACAGAGATTTACCTTCTGTGCTCCAAGAGGACAGGAAGTGGACCAAGGTGATCCTTCCTGCTCTACTGGTGTGGGCTGGTAGCCTGGGTGATCCATGGATGATCCCAGACCAGGACTTAGTGCGGGTGCTTCGCATCATTATTTCTGTGGTCGACCCTCAATATGGTGACTTAAATGCCATACGTCCAGGAGAACCAATCTTCATGCTTGTAAACCAATCTTTTTATAGTTTGGTTGAATGTTGTGCTCACACTTTCTTGGACAGGCAACGTGGCGTCTCAGTGTGTGGCGAAGCAACTTCGGTTCCACTGCTCTTGTGCTTGTGGCTCATTTTCTCAGCTCTGAGATTGACAAAACGAAGAATACCGCCGCTATTCACAAGATATGTCATGAGCTCCTGGATGGGTTTACATTCTTATATGAAGACTTTGACCCTGCAAATTCGGAGAATGCTTTTCAGTCACATTTTCTATTGCAGCTCCTTGCCCATGGTCATTTGCGTCCCTGTATTGGGTGCCCTGATATCACAGAGCTCAACACTGAGAATCTGAAGGAACATGGTATTAAAGGAGTGTTGTCCCTTTGCTGTGCTGTGGTATGCTATTCATTTTCCCCATCAGATGGCAGGGTAATCATTGTTTTAGCTTGAACGCGCAATTACTCTATACTATAAGGGTGATGTGCTTGTCAATGACCAAATCAGTACCCATGGCAAGGCGACTACGAAGACTCCGCTCAAGGTCAACAAAGAATCTTCGACTGCATTGGCGTTCTCGGAGCACAACTGGGGATCATGCACTAGGCAATATTTCCTGTTGGTTGCTAGGCGCAGTCCCACTGCACTGAATGAAGTTATCACCATGTCTAGTGCCCTCATCGCTCCTACCATGGATTTCATGGAAGATGACTCAACAGCAGAGGACCTCCCTATGTCTGCTAATCAGCGCATGAGCATTTGTAGGTTTACTTTGTGGTCTACACAGTTTACTAACACACTTTACAGAATCTTACCAAATGGATGTTCATTATTCCACCCTCCGGTCGCACATCAATTCACGTTCTACGGTACATGTTTCAACACCTTTCCGCATGCTCCCCTCCAACTCGTTCATTACGATTTTTCTTAATTGTTCTCCTTTTGTGTTAGTAGTCGCTTCCCTCCATGTTCATTTTATCCCGTGACTGCTACTACATTTACACTCGTTTAATTGCTTGGCATTGTTTCTTGCTGCAATCAATGACCGTGGTGCTATGCATTTCTGAGTGAGCAGCAAGCTATTTCTAAGCCTAGGTGGAATTGCATGAAAGGTAGGGATTGTATAATAATGACAGTAGGTCAGTGGGATGGAAAGTCACGAAAGCATAAAAAGACGGAAAATAACCGTGGATAGACAAAGGACCTACTTAAAAAAGTCCCAGCGCCTTCTGTACATATTTGCCTATCTATGCTGAAATAGGTACAGAAAGTACATAAAAGTCATGGATAAAGTTTTGTTAAATTACTGATGCAAGATGTGACACCTTTAAGACTTTCAAACTGCCACTACTGTATTGTGTGCTTGATGGACGAATACTTTGATCACTCCACCGGTGCCTGGGCATCGAATTGTACCGAAGATATTTGCAACTGCCTGCTCCCTCGATAACGAGCCCATCCCTCTATCTACGAGGCCCTCGACGACTAGCCTCAGTGGAGTACAGTTGATTATCTCGTAGTGTATATCGTCGGGCTGGGGAAAAATCTATGCATTGCCCCGGTTATACAAGAGTGACATGTCACACCTAATGTGACAGTCATTACTAATACGTGATGCTAAGGCCATCAGAAAGCGCTTCAAAGCGGTACAATCTATTTTACTGAACCCAGAATGAATCCAACGTTGTTTGCTTTGCATTTTTCATCTCCATCCGCCTGAGAAAGCCACGGAAGCGGCGCAACTCTTGTGGCAAAGCAAGACCAGTCTCCGAGTAACCAAACCTCCAACATGCACCTTCAAGTTTCTCGCACATCTGGGTCACATCGGACAGAGTCAGCCCTGCGGAGGGGTCACTTTCACCTTCCTCTTCGCTGTCATCAACATCAATGATTTCTCCGTTCGCGACCGCAATGAGGTGCTTGACGTGTGCGATGATTTCCGCATCCCCACCCTCAAACTTGTCTGCCTCCATTCGAACCTTGCGCTCCTCCTCTGGTTCCACAAGCTCATCCACGGACGGAACACACTCGGCAGGGGTTCCTTTCAGCTTATGAAGCTCTTTGACTGTAGCAAGCAGATCTTGCTCAATCGTAATAATTTGAGGTGGCAGTTGCTCACGAGTTGGGCGTTGGATGTGGATCTTTAAGCGAGATGTGTTGGCAGCGGCGGCAGCAAGTTTTTCGACTTCTTGAATGGCGAGTTGAGTGTCGTGTTCAGCAGCAAATATGGCATCAATTGCTGGTCGCCAATCTTGGTCCACATAATGTGATCCAAGCAGTGTTTTGAGGCGAGACTCCACTTCTGGCAAGGCAATGGAGTTGGACAACGCAAACTCGCGCATGATGTCCCAGGCAGTGGGGTTCATGTGCGCGGGAAGATTGGCTGGTTCATAGCTAGCGCTACTAGCAGGAAAGTTATTGAGTCATGATCTACGGAGACGTATTAATTCGGACAAACCATTGGTCCTGGATACCTGTGTGTTCCCAACAATGCTCAATTGTTGATGCCTTTACAGCAGCCCATGCATCTCTTGCCATTACCATAGCTTCGAGCAAATTGATTTTGTAGATGTCGGTCTCCCCAGCTTCTTCAAGGTCTATGGCACGCATGCTGAAAGCACGCCGATAATGAGCCTTGAAGCATCGAATGATCCCTGCATCAAGAGGTTGAACAAAAGATGTCAGGTTAGGCTCGAAGTACTCTATTTGAACATTGCATGGCAAAAAGTCGATGAAGTGGCCACTGAAGTTGTCAATCGTGAGACAGACATGGCGGTTCTCCCTCCGCATCTTCAAATCGAATGCTTTTATCCAGCTGATATCCAATGAGCATGTGATTCTACTGTAAAATAATGATAACTCACTCTTCAAATAACTCAGCTGTCATCCATGCCTTTTTATTATTGCGATAATCTAATCCATATGATGCAGGTGTATTATTCTTAAAGGCACGTGGCTTTTTGTATTTCCCAATGAAAAATACTGGTGTCTTCTCGCTGCCATTGGAATTGCAGGCGAAGCCCAGAGTTAGACGGAACTTATCTTTTTTCTTTCCATTCATCTGCTTTGTTGCCAGTCCTCGATCAGGTGGGGCACTGCCAAATAGCATTGGCATTGATAAAAAATACTATAACAAATGAAAGAAATTGCTTACAATGCAAAAAGGCTAGTCTCATCGAAGTTCCAGCGATCTCTAGGGGCAAACTTTGCCAAGACTTTTGCCATGCGCTGCCGCTCGGCTTCAACAGCAGTGAGATCAACA
>Ga0307518_10002267_pt1 | contig 14067 bp, 8 predicted proteins | sample 25_EM_MG_FD_203889 | JGI IMG/M metagenome (GOLD analysis project Ga0307518, IMG submission 203889) | Populus trichocarpa ectomycorrhiza microbial communities from riparian zone in the Pacific Northwest, United States - 25_EM | ecosystem: Host-associated > Plants > Roots > Unclassified | place...
GAAACAATATTAAATAGGATAATCCTCAATTGAAAAAATGGTAAATTAAGAGGAAAAATTGTTATGATTTGAAGTAAAAATCCACCGTGAAATTGTTTAAATCTAAGATAAAATAATGTGGAAAATTGATCCGTGAAATGTCAGCCAATAACAAATTATGTAATACCTTTAATCGGATAAAATAATTATTTAAATAGAAATTTTTGTGAAGAGGGGTGAAAGTCCATAGAAAAATATAATAAAACTCCAAATAAATGAATTGATAAATTTACATGCGCAACTCTCGGGATAAACCTCATATTTAATTGCATAAATTTTAAATAAAAACTGGTGAAATATGAGGGAATTATTGTGATTAAAAATAAAAAGTCTTGGTAAGTTGGTGTGAAAATTCTAAATAAATTAAAGAATAAATTTGTGCATGAAAATATCGACATGTGGGTAAATCCATGATTAATGATGAGATTTTAAATCAAGAAAAAATAATAAAATTTAGAGAAATTATGTTATGAATGGTGATGGAAATTATAGTAGGAAACAAAGAAAAAATAATAAAAAATTTCGTTCAAAAGAAATTTTGTTATCGTTAGAGAGAGAAACAAGGATTTTGTTAAGGAACAAGAAGGATTGCATGAAAATCTTGCAAGGAATCAAGAAATTGAATACAATTTTGATTGGTAAAGTATTCTTCCCTACATATTTCGTTGTGTATAAAGTTTTGGGGCATGTGCGAAAAAAATCCCTAATTTCTTTCAATTAGGGTTTTTTTTAATAAAAACTAAGGGAATAGGTGTTTAGTTGTGAAAATCTTAATTTGACATGAAATACATGTTAGATAAAATATAATTAAGAAAATAAATTGATAAAAATTTATGGTTCTGCCGATTTCTTTCTTTAAAATTAAGTTAATTTCAGATTAAACCTTTTATTTTATTATTTTTTTTCAAAATTATCCACACAATTTTCACAAATCAGCCCAAATTAATACAAATAAATCATATATTTTTCCATCTTAATATTAAATTAAAATATCATTTAATTCATAATTAAAACCTATTATTTTTTTAGAAAAATACATTATCAATAACTAAATGTTTTTGTTTTTCTCAAGTGGTTTTTACTACGACCACTTGGCTGGTCAAAAGCTCAAATAGGAAGAAAATTACATCTCTCTAAGCCACGTGGCGAACGGGAACTGAAAAACTTTGCCAAGGTTTGTTATAGAAGCCACCAGGGCAAGGAATCTCTCAAAAGCAAGCAAAGCTTGAAATTGGCACTCTCTCTATCTGGATCTGGCTCTGGATAAAATAAGAAAAGAAGAAGGGAGTAAGATCGAGAGGAAGAAAAATGGGAGTAGAAGTAGAGAATTCAAAATGGGAACCAAATCCATCACTCTACGGATTCATAATAATGTGTTGCTTCTTTTCAATCGTTCTCTTTCCTCGTTTTTTCAACAAATCTGTCTCTCCCTCTGCCTTCTCTGATCAGTCCCTCTCTCCCTCTTCCCACCGATACTTCCTCTTCCTTTACTGTCTCGCTTCAGGTATCAGAGTTCATTTCTTTCATTTTCTCCATTCTTTTTTACATTCAATTAGATTCTGATTTTTTTTATTCTGCAGCGATGGAAGGAGTTTGGTCGGTTTTCGGAGATTTTGAGTTTGTTTATAATGGCATGAGTAAGGAGCAGATACTCTTCTCCCTTTGTCTTGGATTTGGATCTTCTCTTCTTTTCGCTTCTCTTCTACCTTTCCTCTCTGATTCAATGTAAGTCTTATTTATTTATTTTCTCACATGGAATTTATTTATTTTTGTAATTAATATTATTAGTGTTTGTGTATGGTTACTTTTAGAGGCGGACACCACAAGGCATGCTTGATGTTTTGCATACTACACCTCTTTGTCGGTACATGGAAGAGGATGGTGCCACAATCACACCCTTGTATTTGGTTACCCACTCTCTCTTCATCGCTTGCCACTTCCATTTTTTCTTTTGCTTTCGAGGCGTGGCTCGTTCTTGAAAATGAAAACCAAGGGTATAGGCAACGTGCTCTCACTCACACTTTTTGGTTAATGACTTTCTTTGAGTCTGCATCATTGATTGGAAGCCAGGTGCTTGCAAATTGGCTACTTGCTAGTAATGTGGATACAGGAATTGCATCTTCTTCCACTGCAACTATCTTCATTGCAATCATTGGCATTTTCTGTGTCACCAAAGGATGGAAGCAAGCCCCATATTCTGCACCAGTAAAGGATCGCCGTCAGATGTCTTACACGCATATCTTTAGTGGTGAGTGTTGTATTTTTCTTTTCTGAGTAAAAACTTATGTTGTATTGACTGATTTGTGTGTGAACATCTTCTATGTGAAAATTTGAAGATTGTTACAAGGTTGCATTTCGGTGTATCATTTGGACTTCAATCTAAAGTTAGAATATTGAAATGTCCACAGTTATTCTTTGAAATCATCCACAACTTAAATGGGATGTACATTGTTTTACCTCAGTGTGAGTAAGCTGTGAGAGTTATACTGTCTATTTCTGGTACTTGATCTGCCTTTTATAGTCACCTGTATCCATTTGCTGTTCTTTCCTTCGATGATATACCTAAGGTCCAAAAGTTATTGTCTTTATTCCATTGTAAGCATTTTTTGTTCGATGATGCTCTATATGTACAGCTAAATTAAAGTACCTTTTTTCCTTGCTGCCTTAGATTGGTGATAGAATGTAGAAACTTGTAGAGGCTGAGCTTTTCTTGGGAACTCATGACTTTAAGTGCTGATATTGATCCATCCATTTTTTTGACAATTAATTCTATATATATAAATATATATATATATATATATTCAAATGTCCAATGTCCTTTTAGTTGACATCATCTTTCTAAAAGTGAAAATAGGCCTGTTAAACATGGACAAATGGACATTTTGAATGTCAAATGTCCAACTAAATTCTTAAGATGCATGGATATTTTTGAGGATTGAGGCAAAGAGTGGAAAGCTTTTGATGTTCTTTTGGTCAAAATCTCACTAGATGTCACCATAACATATTTTGAGTATCTTCCAATATCTTTGAATCATCAATGAACTTTTTGTACTCCAGATAAACGGATATTGTTACTGGGTTTTGCACATGCTTGCCTTCAGTTCTCGATTGCAATCTTCTGGATCCTGTGGGCCCCAACATTGGTGGTATGATCATCATCAATTCCCTTAACTATCCAATACTGTTATCTCAATTCCTCATAATTCTGGAAGTAATTGTATCAATGCTGATCATTTATCTTGATTTTGTTTAAAATTTGATGTTCTTATATTGACAAAAAAAAAAAAAAAATTAATTAAAGTGTCAGACATCAATACTGACCTGTTTTATCATATGATAATAGTTCAGATATGCTCCGCTCCTGGTAAATCATGCATCACATGTTAATAGCTTGTTTAAGATCAATCATTTACATAAGATGTGGAAGGAGACAAAGCCTTCCTGATAAGTGACTGTGGCTTGATATGAAAGCATGATGCAGGAAAAAGACAAATGCTGAGCAACATGTTAATCTATGTATCATACAACAGGTTTCTTTTGTGGTACAATTAATCTGTGTCGCTAAAGAAGATTTTAATCATTTACTGATTTATGTTAGGAGACGGTTAGTATCTATACCCTTCAGTGCCTTCTCTCATTTTGTAATTATATTACCAAAAATAAGCGTGTGGTAAATTGAAGATGGCTCCTTTTCAGAAAAATGATATTGAACTCTTCCAGTGTTTTCTTTTACAACCATGGAAGAGCTTAAACTGGTTATGCATGACCATTGCCTAGTAAGAAATAAATTCCTGATCAGAAAATATTACAATTTTTATATTACATGTGAGTTTAGGCTGATGGACGAGAAGTGCATCTAGGATTGATATATCCATGCCTAATGGGTGCAAGAATGCTGGGAAGCACTGTGTTTCCATGGTTATTGAGTGGTCCATCATCACTTCGGATTGAGGATTGCCTAGTATATGCATTCACTGTACTGGGGCTTGCCTTGTCTATTGTAGCTTATGATTATCAGGTATGCATGTCTTTGTCTCTTAATCTGGTTCTAAGTTAGCTGGCCATAAATTCTTGCTGTTAACTGGAAATGCAGGAAATTGGAGTTTTAGTGTCATTGTTTTGCCTATTCCATGCGGGTGTGGGCCTGATTATACCTTCACTTGCAAGATTGAGGACCATGTAAGCTAAAGATGTGTCTTTATTATTTTATTTAACCATTACTGATAGTGTCTCTTATCAAGCATATTAAATTTGGTTTGTGTTTTTCTTAATTTGTTCATAGTCATGTACCAAATGAATTGCGTGGAGGGATGATAAGCCTTTCTCTAGCACCTGCAAATGCAGCTATTCTGTTTTTGCTGATACTAGTGCGTTTCTCTAACCCAAAATCACTTGAGCACTTAGGTTGATCATCCATTCATTTCCATACGCGAGGGTCACTGTGGGGCCAACCTTTGGAAGCCCCATGATGACTTCTTGAAGAAATGTTCACTGCATCACACCTCTTTGTACTGTCTGCCCTGGTCTTCATCGTTTACAATATTGGACTTGCCACCTTTGACACATTTCAGAGAGGCTATTACCAGAAAATAGAGAATTCAACAATTGTGGCACTTGCTGCTCTTGGGCTTTTCATGGCATCTGGTTCCATGCATTTGTTGAAGCGTTGGGGAAAGCAGCCGTTTCAAAACTGGCACAAGTCATAATTTCCAGAAGCTCCGTTGGATACCAAGCACCAAAGTTGATTTGGTTATGGTGTCCATCATCTGTTTTTGATTGATTAACTGAAAGTTGAAAGAGTGATCTTTTCTGCTCTCAAGACACAATTGAAGTCAGCAAAAAAGTATACAATTTCTCCTTTTTTCTGTTTTTTACTTCTTTTTTCTTCAAAATTAAATAGAAACTGAATAAAATAAAATAAAAAATTGTGACTGAAAAATTTTGATGGCCTTGAAAATGTCTTCTGGAGGGCTAGGAGGAAAGGGGAATTGATTAGATATTTTTGGTTTATTGAATTTTATTGCTAAATTGAGAAATGTGTTTCACAGGCAACACTGGTATCTCAGCAGCTGTGTCAGCAAGGAGGCTTATCTATGTGAAGTTACAATTTACAGAGAGCAACAAGGTAATGAGCTGAGAGTGGTCAAGAAGTAACCTGCCAGACAATTGTGATTAATTTAGGTTTGAACTAGAACCTGAGGAGCCATCTTTTGATGGCATTATTTATTTATTTTTTTCCTGTGAGAATTCTTGACAGCAAAACTGGAAAAAATACATGAGAAAAAAGGAAGATGCTCAAAAAAGAGGTTTGCGTGAGTTGAAACTGACAGGAATTTCAAGACTTGCTAAGCTTCATTATTCAAGCAAGGCACTATACACAATTGATGCAACAGCTGCTTGATTGCATTTCCAGAGTTTCGTAGTAGTTTACTGTTTAAACCAAAACAGTTTTTTGTGATCTTCCATAATCTTTGGCACAGTCATCAAACAAGAATTGCCCCGCTCTGATATTTGTTCATAACTGGAAACAGTAGTGAATTTAGGAATATTTTTTTTTTGTTATCATTTTACCTTTTACTATTTGTTAACTTCATTATTGATAGGAGTTCACTGTGATGAATTTACTTAAGTTGCTACATCGATGGGTGTCTACACAGGACATTCAAGAAGCCAGTGCTATCAGAACTCAACCTGATTGGTCAGTTTAATAGACGAACCAGACACTAAGCTGGTTCAGTTCCCATGAAAAATTGTTTACTTTGTCCACCCGGTGTGAATTCGATGAATTTAACAGAACCAATAACCTGTTTGACACAATTTAATTGTTTTTTTTTTTTAAATCTGGTCAATCTGGTTGTGTAAAAGTAGAAGGATTTGGTGGGAAATAAAGGTTTTCAAATTTGTGACGATGACCGCACCTTCCTCTCCCTCTTCTATCAAATGAAAATGAAAGAATTGTTCTATTTTGAAAAAGGGATGAGAAAATTCTTCGATTATCAGACAGGACGTAGAGAAATAGAGATCTGTGCTTGAGAATTCATTTCGAAGTTGAGAGGTTGTAGATTTTGTTGTTGGAAGAAAACATGATGTTTGTTGACTTATTCCCTGATTTAAGAGATGGCACTGATAGTGGCTGTTGCTCCTCTGTTTATACTGAATTTGATCCCTGAAGGTATTTATCACAAACAGAGAAGATGTAAAAAGGAAGATGGGATTGGACGAGGTGGTGATGGCCTCACCAATGGCAGGGGTGCTAACGCTGCATTTGTTAGCATAAGCGTGTCCCACCACCGCTAGGTCATTAGCCATCAGTCAGACCAGTCGACCTGAGACGTGGGACCTCCTCTGATTTAAAGTCCGGTCGGCTCGATTATGATAGCATGGCATGAAACTAAAGAGCTCTATCGGCGGAAGAGCATTTCGTGAAGTTGACTAACAAACACAGCTACCATTTTTGCCAGTTCGAACCATGTCCTACTTGAAAGAAGCCTTTCACCAATAACAGGAGAGAATAAGCATCCACTGTATTCGAACAATTTTCTTAATCCTCTAAAATTGCGATGTAACATGAGAGATTACTCTTGTCCTAAAAGCATTTTACAATCCCAAAATATAGCATCAGCAAAGATCCTTTCCTAGAAGAAACTTGGGTAAAACAGCGATGAACAATTTAAACTTGTACTTGATCTCTAATCCACTTAGTAGCCACCCATTTCTCCCCTTTGATTACATGACAGCTTGCATGAAGAGATGCCTGCCAAAAAAAAACAATATAATTCATCACTGCCGCATGAACCAATATGGAAAACTACAATTCTAAGCAATTATCCTGAAGTGATTTCTAATCTTAGCAATGTTCATCAACTAAGGTCTTCCCTTTTAACATGTTCCTTTCGGGTATGTCTGGCTAGAAAAGTTAACGTGCACAGAACTTAGAAAACTCCGATGCTCTGCTCAGAATATTGTGGAGGGAGATTTTAAGCCTAAATGAAAAGTTGATAGAGATGAGAATGAGTGAGAGGGAACAGTTACCGGGTCAATTGTATTGTTAGGGAATATTGAGTAGAACAGAATTGCATCCCCTTGATGTGGTTTTACCCTTAAACCGTTGCATTTCTGGGCATCATATCCTTCAAAGTTTTCATCATTCTGCACACAAAAAAGAGCCAGGAGGATGACTGCTTATATTTCTATGAAAAAGAAGTATATGTCATGTCTAAATATGTCCTTATATCTTTAATTGAATCAATTGTGTCCTTTTTACCTCTATTTTTGATATAAAATTAGTCATGCGCGTATTATCTAGATGATCTGGTAAAGAAATATCATCGAAATAACAAATTAAAAACTCACTTCAATTAGCTCAATTATGAACATATTGTACAATGACTTGAAGCCATGAAGATAAACCGAATCATTTGTCCAGAAAGGAAAACATAAAGAGGGAAGGGAGGTGTCCAAGTAAGTCTTGTTACCTCAATCGGAAATGTGGTCTCCCCGCCTTCTTCAAAATTAGATAGATACAGCAAGAATGTGGCCACCTGAATAAAAAAAAGTCAAGAAAAGGGATGTGGTGGAATAATATAATAAAGTATTTATTCTAATCATAAAGTACGAGATTTACTGTACCCTTTGGCTCGTTTGAGGCCCGTATTCTGCAGGATTGAACGCATCGTAATGAGCATCATACTTTTGGCCAATCTCATAGCGCAGGACATTGAAAGCCTGAAACACATGTGCGCTATGCTCATGCTTGGGTTTTTGTTAATTGTTATATAATATTATTAGTGTATTTATCTTTTAGCTAATTGATTGATTATATGTGATATTATTTTTATTTATATAAATATATTTAATTTATTAATAAAAACTTCTTTAAAATTCATTAAATATTTTATTAATAAATCTAATATTTGATTAATGAATCTATAGTAAAGACAAAGTCATTGAGACAAAAATGCTTTACGAAAAAAATTATAAAGTTGATGTATTTAAGAAAAATATGACATAAACTATATGAAGGTATTTAAAAAATCAAGAGAGGATTCATCACCCTATATGAATTAGAGAAAATGTCTTATATGTTCTTAAATAATATTGATTGTAAATCCTTGCGTAAAGTGTAATGAGATTTGAAAAGAGTTTCAAATCTTATTTAAACAATCAATAACTATGGTATTAAGAATAAACATGATATGATAAAGTTTACACACTCCATACTATGATATTTAAATCGAAACATTGTGGATAAAGAGATAATAATTACACTAAGAAACTAGTCACTAAAAAATTGAGTCAAACCACTTATGATTTTTCTAATATTTAGAAGATCATGACAGGTGGCTAAACATTGTACTTGGTCTTCAAATATAAATCAATCAATTATTGAATTGATAATAAATTAATTTATTTAATCTTATTTTATTTAAGATTGTGATTTATATTTAGACAAACTTATTAAAGAACCTAATGGGTCACATACATAAAAACTATTGGTCAGAAATTAAAATAGGATGATTAATCAAGTGTGACTTGATTGTAAATAAGTTTTAGAAATTGAGAATTAAAGTGTAATTTATACAGGGAATTACAATTCTAGATCTAGAAAAATCAAGTAGGGACTTATTTAAATAAATTTCTAAAATTATCCTTAAATAATATATATTATATTATTCGGGAGACAAATTGATATTTTACTATTTATAGGCTTTTTAGTTTTTCTTATAAATAAAAAGCTATGCCTTTTATTTTATGAGAGTAGAGTACAATACAAAAATACCTAAAACATAACAAAAATAGCTAGCACTCAAAGATGTAGCAATCTCACTCTCCTTAAAGGGTTCAAGAGATTTATCAATGGTGGTTTGTATGGATTACCGTTAAAGGCAAAACACTTGGATGACTTGTGGTTTACAACAACTGAGTCTTGAAACAATTATTCAACGCTGAAAAGAACATCTGATTTTCAAATAATCTTTGTATAAAACCTAAATAACCCTAAATCTATCTAATAAGATTATTGAGACTCTTGAAAAAAATCTTAAATTTACAGTTTCCGCTACGTATATATATCTTTTAAGAAACCCAACAATAATTTGGTCTAATTTCTTTTTTCTAGCTAGTCCATTAACAATACCTATCTAGATTTATTGAATGTCTATTTAATACCTGAACATTTTTTTTGGTTTTAAAACATCATGTTTTTAATGGATTTAAAACCATCATAATTAATATTAAATGTTAGTATTTATTTTAAAAAATAATTATGCAAAAACATTTTATACTCAGGTCTCTTGTAAATAAGAGTAAAGGAAATTTGTTTGAGGCAATGGAAAAATAGTGAGAATATCCTTTACTACCTACTATTTTCTTCTATTTCTTGCCTTTTCCCCCCTATATATTATCTATTTCTTCTAGCCTTTAGGTTCTTATGTTGTAGAAAGAAAATTAAGTTTGTGTTCAAAGTTCTTGACTTAATCGGTAATGCAACCTTTCAAGATAGTATTGTTAGAATTCTAGAAGGTTGCTTACATAGAGATTGTTTAAGCCAAGTGACAAACGATTTAGTCTTATGGATAAAGGGTATAATCCTTGATAACAATGTTTTCTATTCCTTCTATCCATTTAGAAATTCATCGACAAGTACACTATATACATTATTCTAATTTATAGTACTTACTTTATTCCTATAAATAATTGTATGATTTGTTTTATACTTATTATAATTCTACAATAGTTTAATTGATATATCTATTTTCAATCTATTATGCTCAAATTATTTAAACACCAGACAATACTTTAAAGCTAAATTCCTTATATTAATTGTATATTGTTTTTTCAAAATGTTGCTATGATAAGCATTGTTTCGGCACAAAAGATTTCACCATCATCTTTTGTAATGCACGATGAGAAATCTAAAAAATTTAATTGTTTAAATTTTAATAGGTTGTTTGGAACCCTGAAAATTAAATTCAATTTCGAGAGTTAAATTGATTTCTATATTTGAAACCCTTTTGATGGTATTGATTTAAATTTCAAATGGAGTTCAATTAATAAAAGATAACCATATTTTAATCAGAAGGGAGACACTCTGATTTGCTTAAGGAATTCAATTCTAATTGACATTGAAAATTATGTCTCTTCTTTCACCACTCTCTCCCCTATCTCTTTTTCTTTAATAAAAAAACCCTTTGGCCTAAGAATACATGAAGTGGGAAAGTGCTAGCAAGAATGTCTTTCAATAGGTTAGTGGTCCTCCCTAACTTCGCCAATAAAAGCTTGTGGCCATGACCATATATATATGGTCGAGATTTATGGCTTTGTTGAGTTGTTTTATAATTTAGTAAATTAAAGTTTTATTTTGTTTTATTCCCATCCAATTAAACATGTTTACTACCATAGACAATTTGCTGGTCCAGAAGATGATTTATGATTTGGTGAGCCTTAATAAAAAGTTATAATTCCTATGAGATGAGGCACAACCACTAAAGACCAAGAAGTCTTGGAATTCAAGTTGTATTTTAATAGGGGTAAACATTTATGGTCATGACATAGTGACATTTTTTTAGTTTAGGGGATTACCACATATTCTAGTGTTGTGGACTTTTTAAGTATATGCTCATGCAATCTTAGTTACCAAAAGAATTTGTAGTATACAATAAAATAATGATTCAACTAAATTGGTAGAGTATCGATTCAACAAGAGCTCTTGATGAGTCTGGATATGGAACTGCTACGAAATTGCTTAAGACCAACTCCAACAGTTTCTTTTGTCCATAAATATAAGATTGTTATTTTGAGCGTTTTTACATCGTATTAGAACCATAAAAACAAGAACTTAATTGTAGATATCATCTGAAGTATACTAAGAGCCAAATAGTTATGGGATTGGAAATTGCATTACTAACATTGAAATAACTAAGAAAAAACAAAGAATTAACTAAAGTTAACGAGTTAAATGTTATGATTTCATCATAGACATTTGTTAACATTGCTTTAATTTTTTGTTAGCACTTTGAACAACCTAGAAAAAATGATTTGGAGAAATGTTTTGTATCTGAAACTTAACATTTGAGACTATTAATTTAAGCACCAACATTTAACTAAAAGAAATGTTTATTTTTTTGTAACAAAAAGAAATGATTTCTGAATTATAGAAAAAATAGTCAAGATTGCTAATTTAACTTATTTCCACATATATTCTAAACAATATAATTAAATTCAATAATGTGGTTTAGTATTTTATTCTAAATATAAGAGTTGAAATAAGTTATCAATTGAATATTCAAATCACATGTAAAATTGAAATCAATTCCACATGTTATTTGGTTTACTATTATAAAAGATGTTTTTTTTTATCTGATCACCTTGAATTTGAAAAAAATTACTAACTAAAGATGTGTCAAAGTTGTTAGATAATGAACTTGATACTATTATAGCAGTTGTAGATGAGTTGATGCACAATGAATTTTTTATGCAAAAACTATATAATAAAGAATTTAGACAATACACTATATGATATGTATAGTTCCTTGAATTTGGATTAAAAATAAAAGGCTGAAGATGTTGGTATGAAAAAAAATAATCATAATCAGTAAATTTCTTGAATTCAAGATGATTGATTTAGAAATTGTAATGAGTTTCATCTTATCCCACATGATGTTCACACTAAAAGAATGGTTTTAAGTAAATCATTTCAAGTGATTCCAATTATTGAGAAATAATAATCATCTTGAAAAGGCTTGAAAAACTATTTAAAGTATAAGAAAAAAAAGATAATAGTTAAAATCTTAATAGTGCATTGACTTTATTCATACAAAACATATTTATTATTAATAAAGATATTTTTTATATTTAATATTTATTTATATTTGATTAATGATTTTTGAGTAAAGATAAAATATTTAAGACAAAAATTCTTTGCAAATAAAATTATAAAATTGTTATAATTATGAGATTCCTATTGCATGAAAACATTGTTCATAAATGTTTGTGGTCGATGCACTATTAAGACTGAACATTAACTAGAGTCATCAAAACTGATATATATTATGTTTTTTTTTATATAAAAAAACAATTGTTCTCATAAACTAAGATACAAGATATATGAGATTTCTATTGTACTAAAAATATTGTTCCTAAATGTTACTACCTAGTTGACTGAAGATTTTAAGACCTAGGTTCAAATGAAAAACTAATTCATATAGCACTCTTAGTAACACTCAAAAGTAATAAACTTTTTGGATATTTGTATGATGAATACGAGTGTTAGCTATAATATGATAAGGATGAGTTATACTCTTAATTATTCTCATATACTGGCTTACCAAGTGGAGTATAACAAAATACTCATAATGAAATATCATCTACATGAATGAAAAATATGATTGTTTTTTTTTTAGAGAATTTTGAAAGGCTGAATTCTCTAAAGCATGCATGAAATTAGAAATTGTTTAGAGTAAACAAAAACATAACTGTTAGATTTATAGAATACCCTAGGAAAAGAACTACACAAGTAATATCATCTTAGTTTTTTTTTATATATATATATAAAAATTGAATAGTTCAAAATATTAAGTTCACTAAATAACTGAGTAAATACGATAATAATTCATTAAGAAAGATTCAAATTAAAAAGCTACTTATCCTGATATAGTGATCTATCAATTCATTTTCTATTTATGAATCTTTGTATCTTTGTATGTTGGTTAGAAAATTTCCATTCATGTGAGGGATTATTAGAAATTTATTTAAACATGGTTAATAGGTATATTTATGGCCAAGTTAAAAGTGAGGTTCACTCATATTTAGGGTTAAGACTTTGTTGCAAAATGTTCTTCAATATAAGTATTTTAACAAGAAATATAAATATGTTTAAAATCAATTATGAGTAGATGATAAATTGATCTCAAAGAACCATTAATTGACAAATTTTCAAACACAAAAATCAAGTATTCCAAATTAAAAAATTACAAAACTTTCAAGTGGTTTATATAGTTATAATTTAAGAAGTTATAATTGAACATGTAGGACACCATAACTTTTAGAGAGGAGATATTTTAAGCTAAGTGGGCCGTGGGCTTAAGCCACACGAGCGCATGCTTAGCTCGTGCTTAGATCTAGGTTAATTATAAAATAACTTCTTGGTCTAGAAAAACATTTTTTGCTAGCACATGAATAATACTTGTTTAGATTCATTGAATTTGTCTTATCAATTTCATATGCTTGATACCTTAATAGTTTTTTTTTTGTTTTTTTTATAAAAAAACATTAGAATTAATAAAAAAATGTCAATTTTTTTTTAAATTTTCAAATTAATTATGAAAAAACATTTTATTCTCAGATCTCCTATAAATAGTAGTAAGGGATGTGTTCTTGGAGTAAGGAAAAAAGAATGAGAATATCCTCTAATGCATGCTGTCTTCTTATGCTCCCTTTTCCTTTTCCTTTTTCCTAGCTTTTGGTTCTTATGTTATAGAAAGAAAATCGAGTATGTTTTCAAAGTTTATATGCCTTCATCGTTAGTGTAACCTTTTAAGATGGTGCTGTTATTAGAATCCTTCGAGGTTGCTGGCACAGAGGCCGTTTGTGCCTAATGACCATAATTTAGGCCAAAGGATGTTACATTTTCTATTTCCTTATGTTCACTTATATTCTATTTTTTTTTACTTATTTTATTCCAGCAAATAATTATTTAAAGTTTCTTTGTTTTATACTTATGGTATTTCTGAAATAGTTAACTAATATATATATATATTACTTTGTTTGTAATTTTTGAGCGTTTATTTGAATGCAATATATATTAAATTAATTTGGTTACATTGCATGCTTAGCGTTGCTATATATGCTCGTATATATTGTTTCTACAGTAAACAATTAACAATTAATTTTTCCTTGACAGATAGACATGACTAATCAAGAAGAATACCTCTCCATGAGTACTTGGAATCATGGTGGCCCGAGCAATTTTTTCCTCGATGACTTGTAAGACTCCAGCTTGGTCTTCGGAAGAAAAAACAAACATGCCAG
>Ga0307518_10002268_pt1 | contig 14066 bp, 6 predicted proteins | sample 25_EM_MG_FD_203889 | JGI IMG/M metagenome (GOLD analysis project Ga0307518, IMG submission 203889) | Populus trichocarpa ectomycorrhiza microbial communities from riparian zone in the Pacific Northwest, United States - 25_EM | ecosystem: Host-associated > Plants > Roots > Unclassified | place...
CTCAGGCCAGGTAAATATGACCATACCAAGGTTTATTGAGTATGATTGAGGTTTTGGTCTATTTTGGATTCAAGTAAGAAAAATAAGTGTAAAGCTTAATTTATCACGTACAATCATTGTAGGGCCAAAACCTCTATTTTGAATGTGAGAAGTGAGCCTTATTGTTAGGTCTAAATTTTAAATCATTGTCTTAAGTTTAGTAGTTTTTAACTTTGATAAAAATACATGCACTAGTTTAGGCAAATTTTAGCAAGAGCACAACAAATATCTTTATCATTAAAAGGAAGCAATAATACAACTTACATTAGGCATGCTATTTTAAGGTGATTGAAATCTTCTCTTTAGCAGAATCAACTATTTATCTATAATTATGAAGGCCAATTAGAATTTTTAGTTACCATAAAATTAGGTGATGACTTCTATTTTTAAATTTTACCTTATAAATCTTAAAATAAATCTAGTTTTCCGATGTCTTTCGTGATAGAATGACAACTCCATTAGAAAAATTTAATAGGTTTTAGACTTTGTTTTCTTGTTTAAAAATTATCCACTTGTTTTTTTTTTTTTTGTGTTTTCCCCTGATTTAATATTTCATTTGTTTGTTTAAGTATTTTCATTTCATATATTTTTTTTAATATATTTGTGGATTGGATATGGAGTTATATTTTGCGCCCACTACACTTAACTTTCACATGCCATCCAGACAATACAATACACCTAAAAAAATTTTTAGGATTGGATATGACACGACCTAGCAGTTATTTGATTTTAAATGAGATTATTCAAAATAAATTAATTAAACAAATTTTATGATGTTTTTTAATATAATATTATTTAAATTTTACTTAGTTTATGAATAAGATTGCAATATTTTATATTAGCAAAAATTCTTTCTATGCAACCCAACTTAAATTCTTTTTTATTTTATTCAATTCAATCGCTTTTTTATGCAAGCCTTTTTTAATATCATTTTATTAAATAAAAAATTATTTTCTAGAAACAAAGTTATTAAGTACAACTGAATTTATTGTCTGTGTTTCGAGATTAAATATCCAGATTCAAATCTATTTCTCAATTTTTCAATTTAGTCTTTGGTTAAATAACATTTAATTTTTACTTGATTTTCACATAAGATGATAACAATTTTTTTTTTCTAAAATTAGTAGGTTTTTTTTTTTGTACAACTTTACATAATATTTTTTTCACTAGATTTTATTCAATCATTTTTTTATGCATGTCTATTTTTATTATAGTTTGATTAAATAAAAATTTGATTATAAGAGACAATTAATAAGCACAACCAGGTCTCCAACCCTAATCTTGATGTCTATTTCTTAATTTTTCAGTTTAATTTTCGGTTATCATTAAAAAAATAATAATAATAAATTGTATTTATTGACACGTGTTAAATGCATATATTACCTTTTCGATCTGTATTTTTTCTGTGTCAACAAGCATGTTAAAAGAACCTACACATTCTTTTTTGCGTTGAAAGCGGGATAGATAACTAGTCACAACCTTTTACAAAACACTCCCAAGTATTCTGGAGCTATACCAGTTTTGTTTGTATCAATTTCTTATCTAGTTCGGGATCCTACGGAATTGACTAAAAGAGGCCAGCATCTCAGTTGGCTCTTAATTATATTTGCATGAAGAAAAACCTTAACTACAACTTCGAGTCGAAGGGAGCTCTTACTGCTGCAATTCCAACAAACAAATCAGTGGCAAAATCTAACATCTCTCTAGAAGAGGAAATAATGGAGAAAGGATGATGAATGCAATCAGCATTCAAGCCCCTACAGTTTACAGTGATAGATTGAGAACACAGTCATACTGTTATCTCCTATTCAAAATGTTTGCAAATCATAATTAGAAATAAGTTTAGGTCATATCTACCTGAGCATATGTATCCCATGAACATCCCAAATGTACAAGTGATCCTGCAAGTTTCATGAAAAGTGAGAATTATTCTGGCAAACGCAAGCTTTAGCAGGAAGAGTTCAAAACCTACTCAAAGCACAATAATAACAGATAGCTCCTCTGTATTGTACGCTCTTCTGTATCACAGAAACAGCTCTCACAACAGTAGAAAACCCCTCTGAATTTATTTCTGAACGTAAAATATGATCATTTCATTTCAAATTGCTTTATTCTGTATTTCCAGGCACAAGTAACAAAAATAAATGGAAACGAGGATATGAATGATAACCACCTACATCGGCAAATGATGAATTATAGCAATGTGTGATCTACCACTACTCCTCTTAACACTCTTACATGTATATACAAGAAAAAAAATGCTTACTACATCATCTTTTAAATCGAGATCCCTTGTTCAATCTACCCCTACCATTATTCTTTCCATCCCATACAGAAGCCCAGAAGAACAGAGACATCCAAAAAAGAACAGCTAAGAAGATCTGAACACGATCCTGCAACCGAGAGAGAGTTGCTGCAATACCTGCGATGCAATAAATTTCCTAAGAGCCCGAGCAAATAAATAGTAATCAACTAAATTATTACTTTCTTCTCTAGAGAGATAGATTAACAGGTTGAATTTACCAACCTAAACAATTAAGTAATATAGCTATCACCAACAAATTCCCGATATCAAGAATATTAAGCAGGATGAAACGTGCCCTGACCATCCAAAAACTCATCACCACCACACAACTTCGGGAACAAGCTCTAGGGAACAACAAGTGGCACACATGGTCTCATGAGATGGAAACCTAACAAATAGTGTATCGGAAGCACTAATCAATACTACTCTTGATGGTAATGCTTGAACATAACTAACTAATATGGGCTGCCAAGATGACTATAAAAAGCCATGGAGGTGATCAAAACCCTCAAAGACCATGGGTTTATTACAAGCAAAACTCTATAGACTAAGAACACCAAAACCATGAAAAAACTCCCAAAATATTTTTTTTTATTCATCCAAATCTCACTTGTCAAAAGGCTATTACATCCCTTTATATAGTAAAACTAGAGAACCTTAACAATATGAATAGAAAAATAAAAAATAGAAAAATTATTCACTTTAATAGGAAAAATAAAATTTTTAAACTGAATAAAAAAATAACTAAAAACAATATTTATTTTCTTAAAAAAGCTTTTCCATCAGTTTCCCTAGATTGGAAGGAAATCATTTTTGAGTTCAAATTGTTGACGGTTAATGGTGTGCAAAAATTGAAAAAAAAAAAAAACATATATCCCTAGTCTGAACCCGGAATGGCCATACACCCTAGCCGTTCAGACCAGCCCCCAACAATCAGACACCTTACCATGACACCCTCTGAGCTCGATAGGCTAACCGTGATATTTTTAGGCCTTGACACAAATTCTCTATGTAGAGCAGGGGCACCAACCTCTCCGCCAATAGTACAACAAAGCAACAACCTCTCCATTAATGACAAAGGAAGCATCAATATTTTTCACCAATGTCAAAACAAGCACAACAACCAATAACTTAACTTTTCAAGTATTCTCCATCATTACACTACTCTCCACGAGGTAAACTACTGTGATCAAGATCTATAAATGCATTAAATCACCAGGTAAACATAAACATTCAGGCCATCCAAGTTATTTCAAAAACTTCATACCAATTCATTCAATCACACACTCCCAACTATCTTCATTCTATTTCTCTTTCTCCTATACATTATTTTCGCCTCCAATATTTGCTAACTTAAGCATTGGAAGGTCATTTGTTTTTACAGGAACAACTAAACCTAGAGACAACCTACATTCAAGCTCACACAGTTCAACCCAATCCAATCCTGAAGTTTTCACAACCTTATCAACGAGGCAAAACCTCATTGGTCAAAAACCATCCTCCATCATGAAAACTTCCAATACATCATTCTTCAAACAAAACCTCATTAGTAGAAAACTTTCTTTCTCTACCATGAATGCGGTCCTCTGCGAACTCCAACCATAGTGATTCAATAACACATCAGAAATTGTTGGGCCTTGATACCAACTGACGCAAACGAAAGATAAACGGGTTTTGTTAAAGGTCAAAACCCTTAAAGACTAACAAAGTTTGTTACAAGTCAAAACCCTCAAAGACCATGAAGTTTGTTACAAGTCAAAACTCTCAATAACTATGGAGAGACTCCTAAAATACTTAATGTTTTATTCATCCAAGTCTCACTTGCTAAAAAGTGATAGCATTTCTTTATTTAGAAAAAATAGAAAACCCTAATAATACTGAATGAAAAAATAAAAAAATAAAAAAACTATTCCATTTAAGTAGGAAAAAATAAAATTCTTAAACTAAATAAAAATAACTAAGAAAAATATTTATTTTTCAAAAAAGCTTCTACATCACTTGCCAACACTCTCTCAAAGCTTTATGATATAACCAAATTCTGCATCTGAGAGTAAATTTAGGAGCGTACCATAACATTCTCAAACAATACATTAAAGGATCGTATCCAAATTCTCCATTCATGAATCCCTAAATCCGAAAATCATCCTTCTTTCTAGCTAATAACAATTCTCGCAAACCTTACAAATCATTTGGAAACTCCCTTAAAAATCATTTGGAAACTCCATTTGTTAAATTAACATGGGAAACACATTGACAAGACTAAGTCCAAGTCCAAGAAGAAGTTTGGACGCGTTAAACGACTTTTTTTTATGAAAACAGACATAACTTTTGATTTGAATCAGGGTAAAATTTTATCAGAGTGTTCTACAGGCCTTATTCCTTAGGACACCAGTTGGCTAGTGGCAACCGAGGTAAGGAACAACCCAAATTAAATCCAAAAGATGTTTGAGATTTTTCTTTATTTTACTCATTATTTTTAGATTCCTTTTCTTAGTTAGGTTTTAGAATTTTAATTTGATTTGGTGTTGATTAGCCAATTCAGTTTAGCCACTATTTAAATTGTTTTTTTTTTTTAATAGAAGATTGATTATTTAGAAATTTATTCTAAACTTTTTAGTTTACAGTATAGGGTTGTAACCTTAAGACTTGAGAAACATTAGTTCTTTCTTTCAATATACACTGTGTCAATTAGTATCATAGCAGGTTGACATGTTCAATGGACAAAAATGTTGACAACATCTTCCCACCTTACGATGAAGGAGTGGTGGCCATCTGGGGCATTGTGACTGTGATAGTTTGAAAGCTAGCACAGAGAACCCCATTGCAAAGATTTGATTGATTAGATCAACTACCAAAGGGAGACGCAAACAAGGTTGTTATGAGGATAGGAATGTGCCTAGAGACTTACCTCAGGACAAACCAAACCTAAAATCTATTCCTACAAACCAATATAGGCATCATGACTATATGGAGAGTGGTGTTTATGACGGGAAAAGCATTGAAGGCTTAACTCACAATCAACTTTTTTGTAGACGTGTTCCTAATTGCGATGAAATTCCTTTATTTGACGGGGATTTTTTAAAATAAAAGATTTTTAGATGGTTGTCAAAGTTAAAAGCATGTTGTCCTATTGAAGAAAACTCCTAGTTATTAGAAGGTAGGATTTGCAATACATAAACTTGCTTATGAAGCCAAAGATTGGTGGTCCTATATTCTAGATGATAGAGTTTGTGTTGGCAAGCTTGTAATTCCATTATGGCAAACAATGAAAAAATTATTAACTTTGAAGTTTGTGCAAGATGATCACAAAAAGATTTTATACTAGGCCTTCAAGCAAATAAATTGTTATTACTTGCTTTTTGTTCAACCTCCTCAAATATTAAAGAGGAAAAATGTAGAGGAGAGCTATTACAAACCCACAAGGATGCCTTGCAAAGAAGAAAAGCTTACATAGCTAACAGTAACTGATTAGGTGGCAATGGAAAACCAGAATGAGAAATTAGTTGATGCAATTAAAACCATCATAATGAAGTCGCGAATGGAGAGTTAACCATGCAGGTTAAACAATAGGTCATGGAGGAAAAGGGGGATGCCAAGAATTGTGACCAGATAACCCTTGATGAAGAAACAACTAATGAAAGCCACCAAATATATGATCTAAAGACTAAAGTTGAAAATCTTTTAGTTCTAATGGGCAAACATTGCAAGATATTAATGCCTAGAAATTAAAAACTCATAAAGCACAAATTCTGGATCTTAAGAAGAAACATGACAACCAAATTCAGCTTCCAAAAGCAAAAACAAAAAAAAAAGTGATGAAGCTCAAGAAATCAACAAGGCAACAATCGATGATGTTGAAGAAGAGCATGGATTGGTAGAGGTCCATAAACCATCTCTTCCCAAATGAAAGTCATCGATTGATGCCAAGTCAAAGGATGAAACTATCATTAAACTAAATACATTGGTATATTTGAAGTATCTGTTTTTTTGGAATGGAAGAGTTCATTTCTTTACTGTGAACTCGAGAATGAGTTTTTCTCAAGTGAAGAAGCTTGACGTGAGTCGCGTATTGACAAGTCCAAGTCCAAGAAGAAGTCTTGACGCATCAAGTGACCTTTCTAATGAAAACAGACATAATTTTTATGTGAGCGTTAGATCAAACTGAAATTTTGCTAGTGTTATACAGACTCTGTTTTCTATGGAGTTGGCTGGCCATGGTCAAGAACCTGCTCAAATTAGGCCCAGAAGATATTTGGGATTTTTCTTTATTTTCCTAATTATTTTTTAATTCCTTTCCTAGTAAGGTTTCAGATTTTTACTTGATTTAGTTGTAATTAGCTAGGTCAGTTTAGACATTATTTAAATAACTTTGTAGCTTATTTTTCAGAATAGAGTTAAGATTGTTTATTCAAAAATTTATTCAGGAATTTTCAGTTGAGAAATTAGGACAGTAATATTAGGGCTTGAGAAACACTAGTTCTTTCGGTGCGTAACAAATAATAAGTGATCTGATAGGGGTTTAGTCAAACATCAATCCCAGTTGCCAAACAGGCCCCTGGAGCTGCTACAATCCTTGGATCATTTTAACAAACATTAAGTCACATATTCACAGCTAAAAAGAACTATTCTCAGTTTTAAAAACACATATTCTAGCATTAAATTTAAGCAGGCAAATAATTCAACAAGCTCAAAATTCACAACAATATATAATGATGATATAGTTTGATTCAGAATCGGAACCTTGGGGGTCTTTTCCGGGAGGAGGGTCGGACTGAGGCGGCGGTAGGGGAGATAACGCGGCGTTGCAACGGCGGAGGCGAGTGGTGGGACTCGTGCAGGGCGGCGAAGGAGGAAGTGAGAGACGTAGGGGATGGATAGAGAAAGGGAGAGGAGAGGGGTTTTGGGTTGGAAATGGTAGTGGTTTAGGGTATGCGGATGAAGGAGAGAAAATGGCCATTTATGAACTGGAGGAAAATCAAAACACCACTCTTCAAAGTTATCGCTAGATCATGATTTTTGGGCTGAAATAGAAATGGATTTGTGAGCCGAATTTGACTGAAATTTATTATTATCTCCACTTTCGTTTTTCTTTTTCTTATTTCTTACGATATCTTCTAAAATAATTTCAATGGCGAGAATCATTTCTATTTACAAAAATATAAAATATCAAGAGGTTAATATCTTGTATTTACCTTTACTATTTCCTTCGCTTCAATCATATAATAATAGCATCTGACTTTTCACATACTAACAAGTATAATTAATAACAAGTCATCTCTTTTGATTTTACTTTTCAATATTGCTCTTATTTTCTTTTAAAATAAAGTATTCATCAAATTGATTAATTTAAATTTATTACCGACAAATAATATCTGGATTTATACAGAGTAATTATTTCATAAAGTATCAAAATAAAATCTTGCTTGATTACTTCTAATATATCATTTTTTTAGGTAAAATATATTTTTAATCCACTATTGTAACGAATCACTAACAAATCAATAAAAAATTTATTAATTTCTTTCTTAAAAATTAATATTTAAACTAACAATAACAAAAATACAATAGTTAATGGTAAAATTGCTTGCAATCACATTTAACATGACTTGCAAACAAAATTAACAAATTTAATGTATATAAGTTCCTTTAGTTCTTTTCTTGTTCATTAAAAATAAATTTGACAAGATCAAAATATAATAATATGACATGATTATTTTAATTTTTTATATATTTTTTTTTATTTTAATAAATTTTGGAGTATTAAAAAATTATAAGGCATTAGTAAATCACAAATCCTTATAACTATTTTTTTTTGTTATTTTGGAGTATAAAAAACTAAGTCCTTTTATCTTTTCATTTTAAAAGGGACTTTCACCTAATATTTATATGCCATGTCTTGGAATTTGATCGATTTTGAAATTTTTTTTGAATAAAATTATCTTTGTACTTCCATTATGAATGAAAATAAAATTTTAAATATTACTTTTACATAAACATTTATTGATTTCAAGACTTATAAGATAAAGAAAAAGATGCAATAAAATCCTAAAACATAATTAAAAAAAAAACAACAAGGTTTTAAATATATACAACATGGTAATATAATTGCATTTGCAAGGTTAGAGCACTCATTTCTTGATAGTCATGATTTATTTTATCAAAGGCCAAACTACACCTCTCTATTCATCCGTCAATTGCATGATTCACTTAACATATACCTTAATTGTCTTCTTCATCTGGCCCTAAATGTTTTGGTGATTATACTATTTTTACTATTTTTGTTTTCAAATGATAACCATCCACGCCAAATCAAATTGTTAACTTGCCTCTTGACCTTTGGAGATGATCAATGGAATGACCTAAGGCTCTTGCATTATACTTACTTTTATCATTTTTATTATACCATTTAGGAAAATGTGGTTAGATGGGTTTAAGTGATAGAGATACTATTTGACAAGCATTACAAGGTGTTGATAAAATGTTAATGAGAAGAACTTGGAAGGGAGATGATTGTTCATTGTTTTTTCTTTTATGGTTTGGACCTTGTGTATGATGTTCAGGGCGCAATAAAAATGGTAAAAGTGTCTAATTTTTATGGTAGAATGTATCTTGTCGTGAGGGTGAAAGGGATGCACTAGTGTTTACAAATTGAGGTGTTTGATGAGAAAAAATAGGATGGTATGACTAAGGTTTTCGGCCTTCTATTGACTTGCATGTTCATTTCAATTGTATTTTCTTCAAAAATTTCTAGTTGTATTATCACATCTTGCATCTTCTCTTCTTTTAAAGCTTTTTTTTTACTCTTTCAGTTATAACCACCATGTATAAGAATTGATTTAAAGTATTGAAAATCATAAATCTAAAGTAAGAAGCCTTGAAAGTATTCATAAAGATGAAGATCATTTTATTTTTAGATAGAGAATATATATATATAATGCAAACTAGAATGGTGTGGAGCCACGTCCATTTTAAACTTGTACTGATTTTATGAAAGCATTTGTTAACTCCTTCCACCTCTAGATCTTGGTATTATCCAGACACATGTATCAACTCAATGTTATATCGTTTAATCTCTCATAAAAAAAAGGATAAAAACTTTCTCATAATGGGCTACCTCGACCATTTTATTACAATATACTTGTAGGTGCTTTATAGGACATTTTGTGCCACTATGTTTGATAAATTCATGAACCTTAAACTTTTTAGGTATCATAATATTAAGCACAATGTACATTTTAGCTACCTTTATTAGGTCATAAAGTTATAAGTCTTCTATTTTTTAAAATAGTTTTTCCATTGCAGATAATTTCTCAAAGTCAAGCTCTTCCTCCATCTTAACCCTCTAGTTATATCCAGTGAGAGGTCAATGGTCAAAGCAATATTGGCTTATAGTGTTTGTGGTACATTTATGAATGGAAAACACATTATTAATTGGGATTCTAGGAAAGTGTTTGATACCCTCTAGGGGGAGGAAGGGGGGAACAAATGGCCCTAGTGGCATTTATGGCATTGGTTGGAAAATAAGGTGATGTGGCATTTATATCTGTGTTTGTCCCTGGTTAGAGGTTTCTTCCCATGATGGTATAGCTTATAGTGCTCGCTCTAACAGACTAGTAAGCATAACGACCTCTCCTTTTAGACTTTTTATCTCCATATAGTTTCTTTATTCTAGTTGTGATCTCTCTTTCTTTTCTATTTGTCTCTGTTAGGATCTAGGAGAGAATTGAACTTTTACAAGGGGACATATATTTCTTCCTCTCAAGCTTAAGGCTTATTTGATATGCATATGTATAAGAAAAATATATAAATGAACACAAAAGATTGGATTAAGCATGCACATTTGTTATTGTTTGATTTTACTATTCTATCGAGAGTAAAAGGATGAACTAGGTCATTTTTTCTTAAAACATTCTCATCAAGGACAACAAATTCACAAGAATTTTGGTCAATTCAAGGAAAATTTGTTAACAGTAGGAAACAAATTCTCACCAAAGATTTCTCTTATAAGAATTTATTTAAACAATATTTAAACTCAAACTAGTTGTGTAACTCATGCTCTGTTGCGAGTTGGTAAAAAAAAAATTTAGCATAAGAAAATAGGGTTCATTCATTGTATGTACGTCATAAAGAAGAGGGAAAACATCCGCACTGCGATTCAAAAACCCGATCAAGCTAAATATGTTAAATATGTTGTATTAATTTTAATAAAATTATTAAAAAAGGCAACAATAGTAAAAATAAAAAAGGACAATAATGTGAGGACAATTTTTTTTTTTTTAAAAAAAAACAACGTAGCTAAATTAGTTTTATAAAAAAACACTTTTAGTTGAGGTTGGTTTGATAAAATATATGTTTGGTTAAAACTGTGGTTGAAATTAAGGTTGAAAATAAAGTAGTTTATTGTGTTTGGTTAAAAATGCTTTTCAAATTGAGGTTACAAAATGACTAAAAAAAACATATATTAATATTGATGGTTTTTAATTAAAATATTATAGATTTAACTACTATACATTATGAAAATAAACAATACTTGATACAAAATATTTTTTATTGCTCCATTACAATATCTGCAATTTCATCACATATTAAATCCACCCGACCAGGCCTCGAGGTACCATGGCTTCTTGAGCGTGCAACAACATCAGGTAAAATATCATCAGGAACAAAATTGGAATTGCAATTAAATTCTACAAATGTTACGTCATCATGCGATCTTCTTCTAATGTAATTATGTAGTGCCATTGATGCCACTACAATTTCAACATGCGTTTTGTATGGATAAGCAGACATGTTTTGTAAAATCCTTCACCTCTGTTTCCATACTCCAAAAGAACGTTCTATCACATTACGTATTGATGAGTATGTATGATTAAAATCTTCTTGTTGATTTCTTAGTTGTCCACGACGTCTAAAATTACATAAGAATGAAGATAAAAAAAAATAGTAATAAATAAGCTAAGTGCAAAGTGATATATATAAAAAAATTCATTTTTCTATAAAACCCAAAAAATTACAGATTTACTAAAAAAATTCAATTATACCATTTTTATAGTATTTGTATAATAGTAATAATAATTAATTTATATATGATGATGCTACAGGAGAGTGAAAATAATTAATTCAAAATGGTTGTTTGCCTTGCTCACAGGCTCCAATACTTCCACGTTATCTTAAGCAGTAGGAAAAGCTTAATTTTCCAACTTTTATTCAACCATAGGTGCAGTCACAATTATTGATGGCCCCATCATAATAAAAGCCGATTGTAGCATAACCAAACATATAAAAACTATCGCTTACTTTAACCTCAGACGCAGCCGCACTACCAAACGACACCTAAGCAAGTTAAACACGGAAGGACGCGATTGTAGTGGAAAAAAAAAGAAAATAAATCAAAACAAAATAGGCTAGGTGTGCTCTTGGTCCTTAATGTTTGGCCCATTCAAAAAGAGATTTGTTCAGCTAGCCAAACCTCTCTTAGACAAAGATGAAAAAAAAAAATTTGATGTAAAAAAAATGATGAAAAAACAAAAACTCAAATAAATACTGGTTAACAAATAAAACCTGCAACCTTAAACATGAGACCTCGATAATCCTATATAAAAAACTAAAAAAATTAATGAAATTAAATTCCCAAACAACATAATAATGGATGATGAAATAGGCAAAAAAATAATTAAAAGAAATATATGTAAAAAAGACTGGAGTTAACCCATGCTAATATTTAAAACCTGTCACTTAGTTTATAAGATTGGAATTAGCCTATAGAAGACAAACATGAAAAAATAATGAAACCAAATCCCCACTATAAAAAATATCAAGGGATGAATTGAAAAAAATAAAAAACAAATAGAAATCAAAGATGTCATAATCTGATTTTTTACCTCCATTTTCTTTTTCTTTTTTTGAAAAATCCAAAGAATCCAAAACAATACCAAAGAATAATAAAACAAAATCCAAAAAAACATATTTTTGATGTACATGCATCATTTTTACATTTTCAACGTCTTTTCAAAAGAATTCAAAATTCAAAAATTTACTTTTGACGTGTTCAATTTTTAACACGTTCATTTCAAAATCATTGATCAATTTTTCTTATCGAGTAGACATATACGTTGCCTTTTTCAAAAATATCAAAATACCAAAAAAATAAGATATATAAAAAATAAAAAATATTTAGACAACGAAACCAAAGTGTAAAGAAAGAAAATAAGGGACCAAAATGATTTTGGGTTGTTTGGTCACCAAATTTGTTTAGACACCAAGCAATCAGGGGGGAAAAGACAAATTTGTTTTGCCTATAAATAGATGGTTGTACCACACAAGAAGGAGGGGAGGAATTTTAAAGGGAGACCATTACAAAAAACAAAACTAAAAGAAAAAAATACCACAAAAAAGAACTATCTCCAGCTCACACACACCCACACAACACAAAAAAAACCCTAACCCATTTTTTTTACATTGAGCCGCCAGCCCTAAAGACCACCCAAACATTTCCCAAAACAACTACTCTCTCTTCTCTCTCCAGCATAACCTTCCTTCCCTCCACGCTCGCCATTAATAGCTTTAAACTCCTCTACCAGCCTATACCAATCCCCATCCCCTAACCTTTATCTTTCTCACCTTCCTACATTGTGACCGATCCATTAACACCACCAACGTCACCAGCAACATAAAAATCACCATCCTTCCTCTTTCAGCCAACACCTACTTTCCTTCTCATTGTCACCACTAGCCACACCCAAACCACTAGCCCTCCATGTCCACACCAACAACCTCCACCAGCCCAAAACAACCAAGCTTATCGCCAGCCAACAACTCTCACATGAAAAATCAAACCATGTAAACCAAATCATTTAAAGAAGAAAAAAACACATATCTGATAAGAAAAACATGCAGCTCTCTATCCCATTTTTTTTCTTCATTTTATTTTCAAGAAAACCACACCACTATCATTTTCCCTCACACCAATTCCACCGAACATCACCAATGTTGCCCAGCCATTCATCACCAACACAACCATAACCCAACCGCAACCAACACTTAAAAGCAACAACCCCGTCTCTCCATTCCCTCTCCATTATCAATAGTAGTTAACACCTCCACTGAGAGTCACATCAACCTCCTTCATTATCGCCCCTAACAACATTAGCCTCACAACCTACACACACTTCAAGTAAGAATTGATGGACAAATAGTAAGGTCACCATATGCACTAATGAATATAATATGTCAAAATATAATATGTGTCCTATTGAGGGTTAACCTTAGCGGGTAAGATCTAGCTCAGGTAAGGTTTGACTCAGCTGGTTTATTTCTAAAAAGTTTTTTACGTGTCCTAGATTGTTTAAATTACTAGTAGGGTAACTTGCCTCTTAACCTTGTGAACATGTGTAAAGAAATAATTCTACAATACCTTATGAAAATGTGAGTTCCAATCTAAGAGAAAGTTCAAATGAGCATCAATGAATAAAAGTCAACTCAATAATAAACAACATAAATGCATAAAATTAAACATCATAAATAAAATAAATAAATATTCAGCAATAAACAGCAATAGAGGCATTAAAAGAGAAAACACATGCATATAGGCTTATTCTTACTCCTCAACGGAGGCGTCATGCTATTGTTACTCGATATAAATTGAAACCTTTGAAATTAAAAGGAAAGTTAGAAAAATAGAGTTACCATTTGGTACTTAAAAAAGACTAAAAATTCTAAATTA
>Ga0307518_10002269_pt1 | contig 14065 bp, 5 predicted proteins | sample 25_EM_MG_FD_203889 | JGI IMG/M metagenome (GOLD analysis project Ga0307518, IMG submission 203889) | Populus trichocarpa ectomycorrhiza microbial communities from riparian zone in the Pacific Northwest, United States - 25_EM | ecosystem: Host-associated > Plants > Roots > Unclassified | place...
TAATAACTATAACTCTCTAAAATAATATATTTCTTAAACTCCATTTTACCTTAAAAAAATTAAAGATTCTGTCCCAAAGTTGAAAGTGATTTGGGCTCGACGAGTTTATAAAAGGGACAAGGCCACACACAGCAGGTGGCACCAATGCTGACTTTGTCAGTAGACTAGAATCTAGTTTTAATATCCATAATCGACGCACCGTCGACCAATAAGGCGCTGTTTGGCTTCGTCACTGGTCGCATGTTTATAAAAAAAAACAAAATTAATTTAAAAAACTATAAAAATAATATTTTAATATACTTTCAAATAAAAAAAATAATCACCGTGAAAAACTCAAACACCTGCCAAAGACTCTCTGTCATGGAGCATTGCCATCATACAATATCTTCCAAAGCAGATATGCAAACACGGAAGAAAAAAAAAAAAAATCAATTAGTGATTGATGCCAAATAAATCACAGCAATAGCGTTGCGAGGACAATGTCCAAACAGGGTTTGGTGTCCTGTCCTGCAGTAAATGGCAGCAAAATCTGGTGTGATCTGGTTCGTCCACCGCTGTTCTTCTAAGATATATATCTATGAGTAGCTTTTTGATTAATTGATAATGGTCGATTTAATTGGTTCTGATATAATTAATTAATTTTAAAAAAAATCAGAAAAGTTATAAAATTATAATTTTTATTAATAAAGATTTTTTATAAAAAATTCAGTGATGCCTATATAAAATCAACGATTAACATTGGTGATTGACCGCCTTTTGATAAATAATTAAAGTAAAATGCAACTTTTAATTATAAAAATAAACAAAACACATAAGATAATATTTTTTAAAATGTTTGTTATTGTAATAATGATTTTTTTATAGTATTATTTAAAAAATATATCTAAATAATATAAAAAAAATTAGAGCACGTGGCCAGCCGTGTTCCAAGAAAGCTCGAATTGAATTCTACTTGATGCAGCAGATATTTCCTTCCCTGGTATTGTTTGCTTGTGTGCAATTGTGAGAGATTTGTTTTTTTGGGCACCCATTTTTGCTCTTGAGTGGGTGCTCGATGAAGAAAACTACAACTTTTGAAGATAAAAATCTTGCTTTACTCTCTCTCCCTTGAAAAAATAATTAAAAAAAAGTTTTGCTACGTCCCATCATGAAAGAAAAACAAAAAGTTAAATGGCAAATGGGTTTAAATTGGATTTTTTTTCCTTTTTTTTAATATAAGTGATATTTTCTAATCGGTTTAAACATTTTTGTAATGTAATTAAATTATTTTTTTTATATCAAGATGTATTCAGAGAATAAATTTTTTTAAAAATATTAATTTTTAATTTAATAAAGTAAAGAAACGGAACAATTTTTCTCAAGAAAAGAATGATATGGGCTCTCTTTTGTAAATTACTTTATATTTACCTTCTTTTTCTCAATAGCGATATTTTTCTCAATAGCGATAACACGTAATCGACCCAGTCCCCACGTTATAAATTAATTCAGAGTCAACTCACGTGTAGTCTCTCCTTTTTTTTTTTGTTTTTTTTTTTTTTAAATCATGCTGGCTAGGCTAGGTTTAGTCACACCAAAAAAGAACCAAAATTCCCTTTTTAAATTAAAAATAAAATAAAATAAAATTCACATTTGACAGACTGATGAAACTTTCCAAATTGGACAGCTCAGCAGCCAGCAACATATGCATTGATCAAATTAATGGGTCTTAGGTAAGGTTCATATAAACCCCATGAATCTGACTTGTTGAAGGGGTGGATGCCAAGCTTTTCAAACATAATAATTCGACTAAAATAAGGACATTTTTTCCGTTTAATATATATTTTAAATAATCAATATTCATGAGATTTTGATTGTATTAAATATTCATAAGCAATTTATTATTTATTATTTTTTCATACTAGATACATTAAAAAACAATTATTAACAATTTTATACAAACCTATTATGATGTAACTTAAATATCATGTTAAGCTTTCTTGACAATCCAAAAAATTTTGGAAAAAAAAAACAAAAAGGGCTAGGGGCTTGGACCAAAGTGATGGGCCCACACACATGTCCTTTAATTTTCTTTGCTCAAGCTCGGATAATATATTATCCACCCTTTTATTTCTTAAAAAATAAAGCAAGCGATACGTCATTTGTTTGTCCTGGTTTTGGCCATCGAAGAGATTGCTAGAAAAATGAGCTGGAATTTTTTGGACCTAAAAAGTTTTTTTCAATTTATTTTCACCTAGAAACAACTAATGAACATTCTTCAAACCTTAATAAAGTAATTTATTAATTTAAAACACTCCTAAATCGATTCGATAAAAACAAAATAAAACAAAAATCCAATCTTAATCCACCTTATCGAGCAATATGGAAGCTTAAAAATACATTAATGACACCTCTCTCATTAAAAGAAATATATTGCCATCAAATTTAGCTTTTTTTTCTTATAAAATCTAGGCAACCAATTATTTTCTCACTTATCTATTATTTTTCAGTGATTTTTTTCTCATATCTCAAATTCAAGGATTAAAATATAAATAAAATAAAGTTTTGAATCAAAATATAAAAATTTTAAAATAAAACAACCAAAATGAAATTAAGAAAATTATGTATGGAAAATTTGTTAGAAATGCACATGATGAATAATAGTAAAATAAAAAAAACTCCATGTTTTTGCCTCATTGTCAATTGCAATCCTAAATTTTTATTTTTTCTCAGGAAATAAAACCAAGTTTTTTTATGCAAAATTAAGCATCAACTAATTATTGAAGTGTTTTTTTTTTTTATCATGACAACTCTATAAGAAAACAAATTAAAACAAATTACTAGTTCAATTATCAACCAATACAATGTAAAATGATAAAATTAAAAATAAAATGATAATCTAAGTAGAATAGAAATTAAAAGATAAATTAAAAGCATAACATTGTTCTAATTCACAATAATTTATAATAACATATATAATTTTTGTGTCTTTTTTTTATATTTTCTTGTAATGGTAATGTAATTAAAATGTCAAATTTAAAGAGAACAAATCTCTCCCATAAAAATTATTTTTTTTCACTAATTTAGCTAATTTAACAGTTGCTTATTTAAAATGATTTAAATCTTATAATTCTAAGATGTGTGTCACAGTCGCATGTCATAGGCTCATAAACTATTGTCTGTCTGAAATATGCTAAAGGTTAATTTCTTTAGAATTAATTACAATGTAAATAACCTATCTTTAACTAAATTTGAAAGTCACTATAACTATAATTAAGGTATATTTAATTGCATGTTTTTGACTCCATAATACCACCTATAATATTATAAAAAAGAAAAAGCCACTTGATAATTAATCACACAATTTCACTCCTCATTATTTAGCTTAAGTTGAATGAAGCTTTGGATAAGATTATAACTGATTTTTTTTAAATATATATATATACAATAAGTAAAGCTTATAACAATCTTTATTTGATACTTGAAGTCTTTCATTTCAAAAATATAATTAATAAATATATATTATTTATTTATAGAGTTTTTTTTATTATTAAGAAGGGCTTTAGATCATTGCTCAAAAAATATTAATTTGAAGTAAAAAAAAATAAAATTTTTTAATTTTTTAAAATGTTTTTGAAACACAAAAACAAACAGTTTGATTAACTATGATTTGAGTAAAAAATGAGATTTATCACAAAGATATCAATTCAGAAATGACTAGTTAGCTTAGAATCATTTGATTGATAATTAAAAATGATCCAAAATCTTTATAACACATTAAAATAAAAATAAAAATGCAAGAAAAAATTAGATACTTAATAAATTAATTCGGTGGTTAAAAAGGTTTATTTTATTTTTTAATATTTAAATATTGAGATTGGTATTAAAAAGAATATTAAATTTTCTCTTCGTTAAGACATAAAATGATTCGAATATATCCTTATCATAAAAAAAAAAAAAGAAGAGACAATAGATCTATTAGAAAAAGGGAAGAAAAAGGAATTGATTACCGAAGGTTTGCTTGATGCAAAATATTTATCGTGTGCCATTAAGTCTTTTCTTTAATCGCTCTCCCTTTATTTAATGCTGCTAAAGCCAAAAAAAATAAAAACTTGTTAGAGAACGCAACACTATTTTCTCTCCTCCCTCTCGACCCCTTCTCCATTCCCATACCATGACGAACTACTTGCTTCTCCTCTCTCTCTCTTGATTCTTCCCTAAAGAACAACAACCCTTTAAAGCAAAAGCCACCACCATCAACAAGGTAAGGCACCCTCTCTCTTCTCTTCTTTCCTTTTCTCTTTTTGGTACTTTTTTTTTGTTTTATTTTGATGTCATTAGTTAAATCATATAGAGCATATATAACATGATAACCCTTTTGTCCAGGTTGTGCATTTCACGCTAGGATTTGACATTCCAGGCAGTTCCATGGAGGTTAGTTAGCACTGTCATTAAGAAACTTTGCTATTTACTTGGTTTGCTTTTTGCGTGGATAAATGTTCTTTTTTTAATGTTAATGTGGTGTATCTTTATGTGCTGTTGTTGATTTGCTTTGCGTTGATACAAGTTAAATGTTTGTGGGATCACATTAGAATTGTGTGCATAGAGTTTGAAGTTGTCGAGCTTTACTGTTATGAGGTTTTTTGATATGGGTTTGGAGACTTTGAGATGAGAAGCTGCTTTGGTTTCTTGGATTATTTGTTACTGTTTCTTGTTGATTCCTCTTTCGGTTTGGAGATGTCTAGTTAGTTCTTGATGTTGTCGAACCCATAATTTATCCGAAAAGATTTGCTGAATGTTTATGAAAAATGATCTGTTGATGCTCAATTTCATCTGGGTTGGTGACATTGAAGTCATCTTCTTTGTCTATGTTTGGTACATTTGGTATGTGTATTTTGCTAGTGATCGGATGAGCAAGTGCTTGTTTTGGACGAACCATGTTAATAGATTGCGGCATTGAACTTGTTGGCTGGGTGAGAGGAGAAATTTTGATTTCTTGTACGTGAAAGATGAGCATTGTCCGTCTGTTAACAATCTGGTTTGTGGTTTTATCGAGAGATGAAAGTTGTTTTGTTTTGTTATATTAGTGGTGGTTATAGATCGAGTATTTCCTTTAATTGACATGAAACATGGGATTCCTTTCTTTTAGGTTTTACATTCTGAGTCGGGAATTGCTAGTTGATGAGAAATACTTTTTTCCCCAAGCGGATTCGAATGCTTGATGAATTCTTTTTGTTTGTTAACATTTAGCTGGTTCAAATGTAAAATCCGGGACTTATAATTAAGGCGATCCTGATGGGTTGCTCTGCAATAAATTTGTAGCCAATGTTGGCATTTTTGTCTACATTAGCATGCACATGTGTGGACATGCAATCTCTTAAACAGTGTCTGGGTTTGTGTTGTTGGATATCCATCTCCAATGCTTTCACAACCATGGGTGCATCCTTATAGATGAAGGTGCTGGTGAACCCCCTTCAAGCAAAAATGCAGGTTACCTAAAGAGGAAGACCGCAAGTGCTCGCCATTCCTTGACTGCTGATGGCAACCATTTTCTATGACATGTCAGCTTATATCAATTGTTTTTCTACAGTCTGCATATACAATGAATAGAAGTCCCAATTTTATTTTTAATTTAAATATCACAAAACTTCTTCTGAATGTGCACTTGAATCTGTGCTCTATGTCCTTTTTTCTTTTTTAGTTTATTGCTCTTTAGTTTCTTAGTCCCTACCATTTTTGCAGATAGAATCAAATCAACTGGATCACGATTGCAATTCCACTGAAGAATCATCTGTTATGCAGATAGTTCCTCCAAGATCTCCTGAGATAAGTGGTGTGTGTGGGCATCCGATAGAGAACCCTCGAGTTGGTGATGAGTATCAGGCAGAGGTTCCATCCATGATATCGCAATCAAAGCATCTGCAGCTTCTAACAATTCCTTCTGGTTCGGATGGAATATTTGAGGCTTCCCATTCCTTTCTAATAGGTTTACCTGTCCCAGTTATGTGGGTCGATAATAATAAGGTAAACAATGGAGAGGATAGAGGGTGTGGATCTCTGAGCCACCCTGGGGATGCAGTTCTTACAGATGAGTCCAGCAAATCTAGAAAAAGCAAAAAGCATTGTACTATGAAGAAGGAAGGTTCAGAGCTCAATGCTGAATTATTGGATGATGGAAAGGAATTGAAACCAGCAACCTTTCAATCGAATGTGTCAGGTGAAGATAACTTAGATCAGCCGTGTAAAAGAGAAAGCTATATCCCTCTTCCTGGTTTACTGCATAACCCTTGGAAAGATGCTGATGTAGATGGTTTTATTCTTGGTTTATATATATTTGGAAAAAATCTTGTCCAGATAAAGAGATTCATAGACAAGGAGATGGGGGAAATACTGTCATTTTATTATGGGAAATTTTACAAGTCTGATGCATATCGTAGATGGTCAGATACCCGAAAGACAAAAAGAAAGAAATGTGTATGTGGACATAGAATTTTTACAGGGTGGAGGCAACAGGAACTGTTCTCTCGTCTGGATCCGCATGTCCCAGTGCATTTTCGAAATACTTTCCAAGAGGTACGTCACAGGTCACCGCTATTAATGCTGGATGTGATTTTTTTCTCCATTATTAAAATTCTTTTCTCTCTGACTACATTTATACATCTGGTTAGATATCTATAAATGAAAAGCAGGAACATTTAGCTGAAGCTACAGACCTAGAGTTGGCCAGAAATTTAGAATTTCTTCCTGCTAAATAGCAAAGTGGTTAAAAGTAGTTTCAAGATGGTCTTTTTAATTGTTTCTAGTCATACTTCAAACCTTATTGAAGTTAAAAAGTTCTTCCAGTTCCTTAAGGATAGCCGGCGTGAACTCATTTTTTGACATATTAAAATGTTATAAAAAACCCATGCTGTGAAGCCTCATATATGGAGTTCAACTCCTCTAAGGTTTTTCCTCCTGATGTTTTTGCGAACACAAGGGATATTACCTTCTCTAACTGGCTTATACTTAGGAAAGAATTCCATGACGGGATGATCAAACACATTGAGTTGATTTTCCATTACAACTATCTAGCATTGCCTCTCCTTTTAATAACTCGTGGCTTAGAGCTAGACATTTGTATTCTCTTTTTCTTAAGACTAGAAGTTCTTAAAACTTGCATTGTGAATTTCATGCTTAATCATCTTCTTGCATAACTGATACATTCCTTGGTCTCTATTTTTTATTTCCGCATAAGAAAATATTAGAAACTTCATAAGGGATGGAGTGTGTTCTGGTTACCATTTTCCAGCTGTGGGAACTCATCTAGATTTACTTTCTAGTTTTTGACAGAAAATTGTTGTGTCATTGCTGTTTTATGTGTTTTCTGTTATCAGGTCTCTTTGGAATTTACAAAGGGTAAAATTTCACTAGAAGATTATGTATTCAATTTAAAGGCCATTGTTGGCATCCAAGTTTTTGTAGAAGCTGTTGGTATTGGTAAGGGGAAAGATGATCTCACAGGTCTTGCCATGGAACCTGTAAAGGGCAATCCATTGTTTCCTGATTGTCCAGTAGGCAAAGATTGCTCCTCCCTTACAGCCAGTGACATAATCAAGCTTTTGACTGGGGGCTTTCGTTTGAGCAAAGGTCGTTGCAATGACATTTTTTGGGAAGCTGTTTGGCCCCGTTTGCTGGCAAGAGGGTGGCACTCTGAACAACCGAAGAATCAGGGTTATGTTGATACCAGTCACTCTCTTGTTTTTCTCATTCCTGGCATTAAGAAGTTCTCAAGAAGGAAACTTGTGAAAGGTAATCACTACTTTGACTCTGTCAGTGATGTTTTGAGCAAAGTTGCATCAGAACCAACACTTATTGAGCTTGAAGCTGAAGAAACTAGAGGCAGCATCTGCAATGAGGAGGATGGCTGGGATATAGGAGTACCGTCAAGCCTGGATGATCAATCCATTTGTCAGCCCCGTCATTATCTTAAACCTCAGGTTTCTAAACGCAATCTGAACCATGTGAAGTTCACTGTTGTGGATTCTAGTTTGGGTGGAGGGAAAAAATTATCCAAGGTGAAAGAAATGAGATATTCATCAGATGATTTGAAAGTTATGTCCTTGTTCACCACTCTTTCAAGTAGAACTCCGAGGATTTTTTCAGAGAGCTCACCGGATAAAAATGATCTGGATGCTCTTGGTATGCCATTGGATGGTGAAAAGAAAATGAATAACGTAGACTGCAATGAGGGTAGTACATCTCATGCATGCAGCTCAAACTCTACAAAGTTCACCATTGTGGATACCAGTTTGGTCCATGGAGGAATATCAGTAAGGCCAAGAGAACTAAGATGTTTACCAGTTGAGTATGGCCCTGCTTCTGAAATGACCAATTCAACTGAGAATGAAGCGGATTCCTCTGACAATTCACCGGTTCAGCATGCACCAGATGCAGCAAATAGATCCGACCATAGAAAGGGTATAATTGACAGGAGCATCCATGACAAAAGCTCTGAATTGAAAGGACACCGGTCAAGGGGAACTTTAAAGCACCAATCAAGTCGAAGAGCAAAATCCAGACAGTCAAATAACTTAGTCCCTCTGGTGAAACGACGGAGACTAACTGCTTGTTCCGATACAGAGATAAGCAATGTCATTGAGAATTTCTCTGGAGGCATTCGGTCAAAACAAGTGGGAATTTGTTGTGCTTTGAAAGCACCAAGTGCTGGTGGTAATGCCTTTAAAGCCCGTGGTCACCGAAAGAAGTTGTCATCAACTAAACCCTCGGTAAGAGGTGGTCCAGAAGAGGCGAATGGTGGAGGGATGTTGAGTGCAAATTGTTTTGGTATGAGAAAGTCTCGTAGAGAAAATGTGGAACATCAATCCCCGCTTTTGATTGATCTGAATCTACCTCAAATTGCTTTAGCCTCTGATAATGGGGATGTGGTGCCGATGGAGGTGGAAAACATCCAAAGAATAAATTCCAATGATACAAGTTTTCCATCTCCATTGGATAATCCTAACGCCGACGCATTGAGCACCTCTGTTGATCTTGCTTCTGCAGCAGAGGAACCTGATATGAACTCCAGAAGACACAGCACAAGAAGCCGACCAATGACCATTAAAGCATTGGCAGCTCTTGAATATGGGTTCTTGGAAGTGAAGAAGACGCCAAAGTGCACTGGAGTTCGTACACACAAGAAATCCCATTTTAAAGTCCTATCTCAGGTCCCACAACAAAGTCAAAGTAAAATAAAGTCATGCAATGTCGGCATTGGTACTGGGGATCCGAATGAAGAAAGGGATGCTAGTGGAGCCTTCATTGTTGAATGAGAATTCCTGAAAGGATGGAAGTTATATTCTCTCACATACGTACCTACAGGTCAAATACCTTACAGCACCATCTCATTACAAATCATTCTGCACCACCACCACAATCCATTACTAAGTTTTACCAAGAATAGGATTGAAGTTTAATTAGTCTATATGTTTTGTGATTTTGAGCTCAAGCATTTCTGAGGTTTTTAACGGTGCTTTAACATGGCTATACCATACGTTTAATCAGTTTCACAGTAAAGAATTATTGAGAGGGCAACAAAAGCACGTGTTGTAGATTCTTTCAATCAATTATTTCGTAACTATATAAGGTGCAGAGAGAAAGACATTGTTAACGTGATGACCCACTTCCTGTCTCGAAGTCACATTTCTTGTGACAATCCGAAAGGGGATAACAGGGTTGCAGCCAAAGAAGACATGTCTTCAATCTTGTTTTGCATGATTGTTGTTTTTTGAAAAACAGCAGTACATGCGGACAAATATAGTCAGCATCACTTATTACTCTGACTTCTCAGCATTGAGCTGCAGTACTACAAGCTACTGTTTCAATAGGAAGCCTATTATTCTTGTGTTCTCACCTTTTGCTATCCAATAATAGAATCTTTGTGAGCTTAGGATTAGTTTCGCCTAGCGATGAAAATCTCGCAGGATAAGAACTAAAACATATCCTTTATTAACATGATCTTAGGCTTATCTTTCGTGTCAGACTGTATTTTTGTGAGTTGTTGTATGATGAGATTCTGGTTTGCGAATTCTTCAAAAATATATCGATTCCTTCTATAGTAAAAAATATTTCTCTTCGCTTATGGACATAGGTATAACCGAACCATGCAAAATCGTAGTGTTACTTCATTTTTTTTACTGCTGTAATGTTCTCTGCATTCATGTGTTTGATCACAAATATTGCACGAGGATGTAGGTGGTAGAAAATGATGGCCTTTTTCTCACCTACAAAGAGAGGCTCGCATCCTATAGAGCTTTTAGGGGAGAAGATGAATGCTTACTCTGGTAATTGCCATTGACAATTGATCGATTACATCTACTTCACGGTGGCTAGTTGATAATAACATCATTTCTCCTGTCACGGAGAAAGATGATCGTCAGAGTACATTGCGACTACCCTTTTCTTTCTTTGCCATGATACTCGTTGTTTCATTTTTTGCCTCCTCCTCGTGTCTTCGTGGATCACCACTAAGATGAACAAGACAAAATATATATATTTCTCTTTAAATGGATATCTTGAAACAACAAGATAAAGATATTGTTTGCCCTAGGAAAATAAATTTATTCTAAAAATAAATTTGTTTTATATCTTTTTTTTTCCTATTTTCGGGCTCCCAAAAGAAAAGGTTGTTTATCTTTACTTATTGGGTACCGTGCTTCTTTATTTTGAAAAAGAAAGTATATAGGCAAATCACTATGACCCCAATTTTGGTTTTGAAATTTTATGGACACTTGAGAGATCTTTGTGATTTCCTTTTTCATTGTCATTTCATATCAAAATTCAGGACAGATCTTACTTTTCTTTCCATGTTCAACATTTCCACGAAATTTCAGCGAGTTATAAAGGAGAGGAGTGCTAAAAGGGTGTTGAACTCTCTCTTTTACTACTGCTAGTGCTCGCTACACCATAACAAGGTGGATGCCATACAAGAGTTTAGATCCAGCGGATTGCGCGACAAATCTTTTTTTTTTCAATATTAATAAATCCCCAATATTAAAAATAAGAACTTAATGTTGATTGACGTGTGTGTGTTTATATATATTTCATTAGAAGGTTGCATCACACTCCATGGCAATTTCTTAGCTCTTTTTGTGCAAGGGATTTCCAAGTGAGAGAGGAAGTGTGCGAGTGACATTGATGGACCTACTTGTATAATTCTTTTTCTATATTAATGTATATAATTAGATCAGTTTATGTATATTTTATGAAGTTTTATGTATATTTCGATTAATTTTATAAATTATAAAGTTTTGTGTATATTTTGATTAATTTTATAAACCATAAAGTATAAACAATAAAAAGATGATCATTGAAAGAAACTTGAATAATTCTTGAACTCATGCGAGTTGATTATTGCTATCATGATGGATTCTTTAAAGCATATTGACTTTTAGTACCATTATTTTTTGAAATTGAAAGTGCCCGTTCTACGAGCATCGCTTTGTGAAACAATAGAATCTAGGGCCTTGCTTGAAACTTGCCTTTCCACTTATCAACTTGAAATCAGTCGAGGCCGACCTTAAAGCTCCCAGGTAAAGTGAAAGCTCACCAAACTTTTCAGCAAGTGTGTGTGTGTGTATATATATATATCCTATTTATTTCCCTAGGTAAAAACCAGTTTTCTTGTTGTTTTAATTAATGATATCAAAAATTAAAAAATATATATTTTAATATGTTTTTAATGGTTATAATATAAGGATATGTGAATCATTTAATGAGACATGTCATTTCTCAGGAAGTATATATTAATCCTGTTTATTTCCGTAGATCATTTGGTCAATTCGTTTTGATATTTAGAAGAAAGCTCTAAGCAATGGTTAAAATAGAGAGGGGGAAATGCATAATATCAAGCTATGTGAATAATTTAATGAAAATTGTCACCTCAATCATTTAGGGACAAGAATGCATGCCTTGGTACGGACGATGTATTCGAATTAATCGTGTTTCTACAATTATGGAGGCAGGCTTTTCTTCTAGTGATTATTTCTTGTCATAAAGAAACCACGAGAAAAATAAATAATTTAAATTCCATGTCACACTTAAATGGAAAGTTAATTATGAAATATGAGCCATTTCCACTATTTAGAAGCGTTCAAAAAAAAAAAAGCTAATATGTAATACTTGTATTATCTAACTTAATCTACTCCGTTAAAATTAAATAATATACATATTATAGATGATGGTAGGTCGAAAAAATCTAATAAATATATATCACGAGTTGAGTGTAGATTGAGATTTTTAAAACGCGTTCAACATGACCCAACTTGTATAACTAACTCGGGTTTCTTGGTATAAATAATATTTTTCCTTCTCCTTTTCTATTTTTTTTTCCTTTCTTGCCTTCACATTTATAGCCAAGTCTCATTCTCTTAATCTTTTTCCCTTCTCTCTATTCCATACTTTCACATAAATTATAATTGTTTATTTTAAAATTTGATACGATGTGACAATACATTTTACAATTCTAATATATTTTTTTGTTTGGTAATTTCAAAAATCTATATTAATTTTTTATTTTCTTATTCAAATCACAAACTCAAAAGCACTTTATAATCTATCTATGTTAATCTATTTTTTGTATCATATTATACTCTAACTGCTTGCTAAAATGTTCGGCTATGATTTTTATTTTGTTTTTATATAGAAATTATAATAGTTTTTATGTTAGTCATATCTAGTTTCAAAAGTCGCAACTTGGTATTCTTTTTAGGATCGTCAAAGAATAAAATAATTAATATACACAACTCGTTGATATATGTAATATTCATAAAAATCCCAACTCGATATATTCAATTCATATGAATCCAAAATAAAAATCAAATCAATTAGATTTATATTTTATAAAATATAAAAAATTATAATGGATATAATTAATTAGAGGTGAAAACTCGACCTACTTTATCTGATTTTAAAGTGTATCCTCCTCTATTTTTATGAAAAAAAAATTATAAATATGCAATTCTTTTTCAAACTTAGATCCTATCATGATAAAGAACAAACAAAAAAAAACAAAAAGTTCAACCTTAGAATGATTGTAGGAGAAAAAAATTGTACTCTCCCTCGTTGAAATTGGTGTCGAACATTTCTGTTCCATATGCATCGCTGTGTCTTGATGCATTGCATGCTTTAATAATCTCATAAGATCGTTAATATTTGAGATTGGAGTGTATATACGTACACATATACACACACGTACACACGCATGTATGCATGTACGTATATAATCTAGCTAGTGTCTGTAAACATATTGGGCTTAATTCTTACCCTCTCGATAAATTATTCCACCAAGAGCCATGATTAATTAATCCATTAAAGCAAAAGCTTCTTTATGTGTGATGATGAAGATGTATCTTTTTCTTTAGGGGCTAAAAATGATTGAACCTTTTACTTAAGTAATCGAAGTTGATCTTCATTGTCGTGTCCTTCGATTTATATGCAAACCCATGTGACTCAGACGGAGAGACACTCCACCAAACTAGAGTTTTTAAATTTGATCTAGTGGTAGATCTGGTTTGAAACCCTGGTTATTGATTTTACCAGGTTACTGGGTTTTAATCGGGTCATCGAATTATCCTTAATTTCTTTTACAAATTAAAATAACATTGTTTTGGTTAAAAAATAAATAAATAGTTAATAGGTTGTAATCAGGTTTTTGACCAGGTCATCCCATCGAGTTATTTGAGTTACCCGAGTTTTTAACTTTCTTTGTTTTTTTCTTAAATCCAGCCCAGTTTCAATCCCGAGCCTTTCAGATCCCAGGTCGACCTATCAAGCCAGACTGAATTTTAAAACTATACACCAAAGACAAATACTATACGTGATAGATTTTTTTTTTTTTTTGGTATCTCAATATTTTGTAAGTGATCTCAAATGGAAATTGGGATTTTTGTCAAATCCACCATCTATCTATATCTAGATAGATAGATAGATAGATAGATAGATAGATGTGTGGGTGTGAACTTAATTTCTGGATGGAATGTTTACGTACATCCTTTTCCACAATCCGAGCTGAAAAATCAAACTAGAAATCAGTGATATGAAGAAGATGTGC
>Ga0307518_10002270_pt1 | contig 14065 bp, 11 predicted proteins | sample 25_EM_MG_FD_203889 | JGI IMG/M metagenome (GOLD analysis project Ga0307518, IMG submission 203889) | Populus trichocarpa ectomycorrhiza microbial communities from riparian zone in the Pacific Northwest, United States - 25_EM | ecosystem: Host-associated > Plants > Roots > Unclassified | place...
TACTCTCCAGTCTATGCTTGAGTTTTCTTTGCCCAATACTTTTTAATTGAAAATTATATATTAAAATGATGTTTTTATTTTTATTTTTTATTTTTAATATTAACATATTAAAATTATAAAAAAACACTTAAAAATACGTCAATTTAAAAATAAAGCATAAACCGGTCGATCGATAGACAAGAAACATCGGTTCATTGGCATAAAATGAGAAATTATGAGTGGTTTAAGCAATTTCTAGTCCCTGTAACTTGGCCAAATAGCATGATTGACTGAGACAAATGAACAAAGTAAGCATTGAACTGATCATGCATGTATAAGTTTATAACCCCGGTTTGAGCATCAAGAGCATGCAATCATTGCAAAGCTGACAAAGGGAATGGCGTGGGATTTGTACAATTTTCGGAAATAATGGGAAGTCTGCCGAAGCAGAGGAAAAAGTGGTGAACTTGTCTTGTTTCATCAATTTGGCACCTTAAAATTCCCAGCTCTTAACTGAAGAGGCAAAGCTTCCTATGGGACAACATGCTCGATAGATTTAGGGCAGGATCAGCCTGTACTTGTAGAGTGAAGACCACAGTCAGAACCTCTAGCATGCGTATGGATAGATATTTACGTGTATATCTATCCCTCTGGCTGTGAAAATGCCTCTACAAAATACCTACTAGATTTAAAAAAAAAGCTGAGGTTCTGACTGTGAAGACCACAGTCAGAACCTCAGCTTCTTCTTTTTTTTTTATTAAAAAAGCATCTTTAGATTCAAATGTTTTTAATCACCAAATCTTTGCGTTGATTTTATACATTAAATAAAATGTATTAATTCCACTCACACCTTATCTACTAGTAGTGAAGTGGGAGTGAAGTTAGGTAGGAAATGATGATAATGTGCATGTCAAATTAAAGGGAAGGCCACAAAGCTCTCAGCCACCCATCTGGTAAAAGAAATGAACTAAAAGAACCACAACAGGCAAGATCGTCATCATGTGCACAAACATTAACAAATGGCCGCCCTCAAGATTAAAAATTAAACAACAGCTGAAGCAGAAATCAAGGCTTTATGCTGGATTAGATAAAAGTTTAACGAGTCAAATCCACCTTAACTCCTTACAATATAATCAGTCTAGTCAAAAGACTAATCCATCAAACTCAAGTTTTAAACCAAGTTTTATAACTATACGGGTTACTAGTAAGGATATTTTCTTTAGCTGGATTGTTTGAGTGATAATTCAATGAATAAAAAAGTTTTTATTCTTAATTTTATATCTTTTTTATTTTTTTATTTTTTATTTAATTGCTATTTAGTTTGTCTATCACTTCTTAGGTTTTTTTTTTCTTTTAAATTTAATCTTTATTTTTTTTATTGCTATCTTTTTTTCTTTGACATGTTTTTTAAATTGATAGTTTTTTTTTTTCACAATTTCATCATTGAAAATTAAATTGGTTTTGAATTAAGCTTCTTGATTGAACTCGATTCAAGAATTTTATGAGTTGTGATTTTTAAAAATTAGACCGGGTTGGTTTTTTTTCTTTTTAGAAGCTAATGTTTTTTTACTCTTTTTTTAGAGTTTTGTTTTATTATTTTTTACAATTTTCCTTCTATAAGATTAGTTTCGGGATCATGACCAGAGTTGTAACATTTATGCAAACAACACATGTTTTCTTATGTTTATTACAATTATTAGGTGAATTATATATATATTCTAGACATGCTTTCTTGTTTATCATGTCGTCATGTAGGATATAATGTTTTTTTTTAATTGAGCAAATTAGAAAAATCAAACTAGTTACACAAGTATTATTCTTAAATAAATGTTTTAATATAACAAAAATAAATTATAATACAAATTGGTTAGTGATGATGTTCCAAAATTCATAATATTCAAAGAACATATTTTTTGGTTTTTGGATAATGATTAATCAAGATGTTCAAGTATACATTTTTCTTCTCCTTAGCTCAAGAAGTACCAAATTAATGGTAAAAGCCTTAGCACCTACAAAAACAGTCTTAATTGGTGGGACTTAATGACCCTCCGATGATGAAATCAGATGGGAAAGGCAATAAATGGAATAAAAAAATCTTAAATTCCAAGAACAAGAGTGTTTGTTCTTGTTTTTGGGGATGATTAATACTTTGAAATATATGTAAGCTTTTAGAATAGAAAAAGTTTTGAACCTCTCACCTAGGTGGTTAAAGGGGTGTTTATAACTCCTGAACTTTGTTGTCTTTAAGGAAATGAAGGACTAGAAAGTCATTTGCTCTTAATTGTATTAATGAAGGACAAATATCCCTTACACATCATTAATGAGATGTTAAGTGTGATAAACACCTTAAGAGACCTTTTGTACATCTATAGATGTAGAAAGATCATTACCTCTGACATAAATAATTCACATAACTAATTTAAAATTGGACCTGACATATGGCCAAACTCAAATAAAAAAGGCATGGCTATCCATCAAACTCATATTACCCTGAGTTTAGCTGATGGTTAAACCAAAAAATATTGGGCTTGACATATTGTCAAACCCACATTACATTGGATTTAGCTGATGGTTGAACCCAAGTGTAATGAGCCAAATAATTTGCCAGACCCATGTAACCTTGAGTTCAGCTTATGGTTGAACCCAGATGAATTGGGTATGACAACTTGCTAGACCCACGTTACCTTGGGTTTAGTTGATGGTTAACCCCAAGTGCATTAGATTTGGCAAATTTGTCAGACCCATATTACATTGGGTTCAGCTGATAGTTGAACCCAATCATATTCGGTCTTGTATATTTCCAAGCCCAAATTACCATTGGTTCACATGATAGCTAAACTTAAGTGTATTTGGTCTGACATATTTCCAGATCTATGTTACCTTGGGTGTAACAACCCGGCTTTTCAAGCTCAAAACAATGGTAATTGTTTTTTTGTACCTGACACATATCGTGTCGGTAATTGGCAAACCTGTTCCCTCACATCATCAAGATACAATCCATACATCAACAACAATCAACCTTTCATTTAAAAGTGAATCTTACTTAAACACATAATATTATGTTTGCATGATTAGAAGTTCACATTAAAAATATACATACATAGACATGAGTTTGCATTCCTATCCTACTAATAGTCATCACGAATTTAAACAAAAGGATCTAATAAAAGTTATACGTTCAGTACATTGATTCATACAAAATACATCGTGATTTAGAATGCAAACTACATGATTCCTTGCAAAAGTAGGTCCCCGTGTATCGGGTTTCCTAGGTACCTCGTTGGTGTGATGTCCCTACTGCAGTACAAAACATTTAAGAGAATGCAATTACTAATGTATGCAGTACAACGAAATGTGTCGCTGTCGATTCAGGAAATCAGCAGCTAAAACTGCGTTGCTGCTGACCGATTCAAAAATCGGCAGAGATGGTGGAGTCATCAATTGCATATATATATATATATATGGAATTGATGACTCCACCATTTTGGTGTTTACATTGGGTTTAGCTGACGGCTAAATCCAATTGTATTGGATCTGGCATATTACCAGACCTACATTGTCCTGGGCTCTTCTAAGCCACAAAAAAATTGAGTAAAAAATATTCACTCATCAGCTGCCCTTCAATTCTTTAATGCATATAACATGTAAAGGCTTACAAGATATCTTGGGAGACAACTGGTTAGGACACGTCTTGTTTTCCCTAAGGAAAAAACATCTGAACCTAGTGCTGATTTGAAAAGGTTTCTTAGGGAAGATGAAGCAAATATTTTGAGAAGACCATCAAAGGCGAGTAATTAATGTAGTAGGCGTTTAGCCTTACTAGGGTTATAATGGGATGCCATTCGTCCTTCATTCATTGATGGGAATTGAAAGTAATGGCTTGTTTATAAACCCTTTTTTTTTCAATTTTTTTTTTACTTTTTCAACTCTTGAGGGGAATTTTAGCTTTAGTCTTGAAACGGGTGACATTCGCCAGAGATCTACGACCATCAAGAGTAGCCCAAGATTTGAATTTAGCGTAACCCCACCTTCTTCTACTAGAATGAGGGAGGGTAGGAGTCCTCAAGAGGTTTCAGACCTTAAAGGTCAGGAAATGTTGCTAAAGGGGTCGGTGAAGAAGACTTTTAAAGGGAAGTCCTCTCTCTCAAAGAAATCAAGAAGACAATGGGTGTTAATGAGTTACTAGGGTGTAGCAAGGCCCTTCCTCAACACTAAGGTAGAGAGGGTATATGCTAGGCTAGACTTGTTTCACAACTAGTTTAAGATCAACCACATGACCTATGGATTATATTGCATAGCATATAATTCCTGTTTAGCATTTTATTTTGGTTTTATATGTGAATTCATGTTCTGAATTTTTCTTTGTGCATGGAATTTGCTAAGGTCGGCTAGATCTGAGGCCAGTGAATCCTCAACCTTTATACCTAACCATATCTTCACATCTCATCATAGTTGTGCCCCTTTCATCCATGCTCCATTATCTCCTGAACATAGTCCTTCAAAAGATAGCCAACCCCTAATTCATAGGTGAAGGATAAAAAAAACATCCTCAGTGAGCATTAAATAGACTTTTCTAGTTGTCTCTCCTGCTGAAGAGGTCCCTGAAGCTGTCTCTCCTGTTTAAAAGGTTCGCAAGGGCAACAAAGAGCACATATACCCCTATATTGGGGGGGGGGTGATAGGGAGCCAACCCCAAATTAAATGATCTCAGAAGCAGCCTTATAATGGAAAATGAGGAAAGTTTTCATGGCTTCATATTTTAATGTGGAAGCGATCCCTCATCTAATCCTTAGGCTCATTGGGTCTTTTAGTCAAGGGTCTCACCTTGCGGGGATAGGAGACTTCTTTTCTAGGTTGAACCTGGACTGCGCTCCTCCTTGCTTTCCTAACTTGAGCAAGGAGGAAAAGATCATGATGAGGTCTATTCTCCAGGGAAGGTCAATAATTAGGGTTAGAGGAGTGGAGGTGATGGATGCCCTGGACAGGCTGCTCACACTCCTCTTTGATGTTGGCACGTTACCTAACCCTAGCTACCAATGTCATATGGCCATCATTAGGGAAATGGCCTTCCAAGTATGAACAAGTATTTAATTCACTTTCCTTTTCTAATGCATTGATTAGTATTAATAATTTGGATCGTTACTTTTTTTTCATCTATGTTATTGTTTTATCTTATTTAGACCTTAATGATGTGTGCCCATTCAAAAAGTCAGCGGGTTGATGAGAGAAGGGCCACAGAGTAGGCCATTGAGCAGTATCGTGCTGACAGGTTACAAGTGCGCAGGCTCAAGGAAAAAGCTACTCAAGATGCTGAGATAACCACTCTCAGAATTGCCTACACCTGGATGCAAGGGGAGTTGGGAGCATAGACATATATCTTATCTCACCCATGAGCCTGACATAGAGATGTAGTTGCCTCTATTATTTTATTTTACTTGTTTTAATGTTATTGAATATTTAGGTTTTTAGAGCCTTGAATTTGGCCATAAGGCTCGTGTTTCTTAATTTAAGTTTGGATTTGGTTTTGTTCTATGTTTTAAGTCTTTTGAACATCATTGTTCCTAAGTATTTTGATAGGTTTTCTTAAGTAACCAATATAGGTCCAACACCTATGTTTGGTTAAGTAGCCAACATGGGTCCAACACCCATGTTTGGTAGCATAAACCTTTGTTGTGTGGTATTGTTCATGTGGTTGTTGCCCCCTTGCCTGGGGTGGAGAACTGGCTCTCGGTTACAAGTATACCGGTAGGTTTTAAGGGCTAACTAATATAGAATGGAACCCAAGACGTTGGACATCATTGGAGGTTGTGTTGGGCAAATGTAGCGTTGGAGGTAGTGGGGACTATTGCCCCTAGAGAGATCTCATACCTATCTCTTAGAGAGTTGAGGGACTATTGCCTTTAAGGAGACCACATACCAATCCTTTGAAGAGTTGTGCAATAGCACTAGGGACACCATATACCAATACCTTGGAGAGTTATGCGAATAACATTAAAAAGATAATATACCAATTCCTTAGGGATTACTTCCCATAGGGAGACCACGTATCAATACTCTAGAGAGTTGTGCAAATAGCACTAAAGAGACCACATAACAATCCCTTAGAGAGTTGATTAGAAATATACAAAAAAAATGACTAATACATTCATATATAAACATTCATAAATTAAATATACATTCATCTTTTTACTCATTATAATATAGTTTTAAGTTATCTAAAGGTCAGGCGTGAGGAATACTCTTCCCTTCCATATCTTGTAAATGATAAGTATTCACCTTGATTATTCTAACAACTCTGAAAGGACCATTCCATTATGGGGTCAGTTTACCATTACTTTCTTTATTGCTTGTATCTTCCAGCTTTCTTAGGACCAAATCCTTATGAATCCTCAATACTTTCTATATTGCTTGTATCTTACATTGCAGCAACCTTTTAAAATTTCATGGTGAAAGAACAAATATCTAGTATCTTGTTCTTAGAGGGAAAAAAGGTCTAGTTTAATGATTCGCCACCTAGTATTACAATCACTAGGAACCCTTACTGGTCAATAAAAATTCTATGGTATAAGACTAGTTACACAAAAGAAAAGATATTATCACCCCTTAAGCGTCCTACCTAAGGTAGGTTGCATTGTTGGTTTTGTTTTAAATTACTAAGGGTTTGTTTTATTTTGTTTTTGATGGTTTACTTATAATATTCATGACTCTGGTCCTAGTTAATATTCGACTATGAATACTTCCAACTCTGGCATTGATAAATATTACATAACCAGAAAAATATGGAATTCATGACTCTGACGCTAGTGAATAAATCAAAAAAATTTGGATTGAGAACAAAACATATCTAATTATTATTTTTTTTAGAGAAAAAGAAAAGGAATAATATATATCTCATACGAGATTCATATTTCATAGTAAAAGTTTACAATCCAAATACTCAATGAAGTCATAAAAAAAAATGTGAGCGACCCACAAATAAATCTAAAAAGGTCCTCAAATTTGTTTAGAATTTTCTGATATCCTAAAAGGTCTATTTGACTAGATATCAAAATAATTAAGAGTGAAATTAAAAGAAAAGGGGCATTAGGATATGTTTTGTCAAACACAACCTCAGCCCAAAGAAATTTGGGTCGGCTGGGCCTCCGGTCTCGATAGTTTTTGTCTTTTTTGAGGGGGGCTGGATCTAGCCCAGTTGCACGAGTTGGGCTTGATCTAGCCGGCCTAGCTTGGTCAGTGGCCCAAGCCAGTGACCCACAACTGCGAGCATACGTGCATCAAATCATGCACGCTTTGCATAATAAAGTGGTAATTAAAATTGTAGAACGAGGGAAGAGAAGAACTTACCTGGTTCGCTGGAGACGAAGCTGATGATGATGCATTTCGCCCCCTCTGTTTTTGTTTTTCATTTGTTTCTTCTTTATTCTTCCTTCTCTTTGCCTTTGTTTTTTTTTTGTTTTGCTTTTTGGGTTTCTTCCTTTTCTACCTTGGCAATTTGTCTAATCTATCCTAGGATAATGATCCTAGGGATGAGGGTGAGCATGGCTCATTCCTCTGTTTTTGAGGAAAATAGAGCACCAACAATCATGCCATTACATGACTGTCGGAGACGAATAATCCTTACATCGGAGGAGTAACATGTGGGTGAAAGAAACTGAGGCCACTAGAAGGTTAGAAGATAAATCTGATCCTCCATTTGGATTAGATTTGGTGCAGTTTTGGTTGAGTCAGTTTCTCTTGGGATGAGGATGAACAATTGGTTTAGAAACAACGACATTTTTTTTTTACTGAAATGATCTTTAATTTGCCCCCTGAAGTTCTGCCATTTAGCAATCATGCCCTTATTCATGGAAATTTTCCTTTTTTTTATTTCACCCCTGGATTAATTACAATTGGACCCCTGAATTTCAACATTATTTACAAAATAGTCCTTGGTTTCAAGTTTAATCAATTCAATCCTTAATTAACTCCTCAACTTTTAATTCTTTTAAAATTACCTTTGGAAAAATCAATTAATTCCCATGTAGTATCAACGCCTATTCATTTCGGTCCCTCAAATTTAATTTCTTGCAATTTTGACCCAAATTAACCCGAATTTTGATATTTCTTCAATTAAGCCCCTGATTGCATTAATTAATTAAATCAAAGTTTAATTAAGTCTCCAAATTTATCAATTCTTCTGATTTTTGGCCAAACTGTCTTCCAAATTTATAATTTCCTCCATATTAGTCCCTGAACCTTCAATTTGTGTGGTCTTGACCCAATTTTCAAATTATTATATGTTATTATTATTATTTGAAAATTCAAAAATTAGGTTGTGACTATAGGCTTCATTTCTAATTTCAGCAGTCGGTCGTGATTGTTTTATGAAGTCAAGGTTGGTTCTGAGACCATGCTTATTGCCTTCTAAGGTATAGTAGATCACCCGATGACTAGGACATCCAATCTTAGTTGGTATCATGGCTTCCGTTATGTATGCGAGGAGAAAATGGGTTTCACCCGTAAACATCTTCTAAATGGTTTTATAAGCCCATAGGATTTCATTTAGCATCTTTACCCATTCTGACTTGGCTTCTTTTATCCTTTTTCAGTCCTTTAAGAAGAATTCTATTAGTTAATTTAGCTTGATCATTAGCTTGAGGATGTGATATTGAGGAGAAACAATGATCAATATGAAGCCTTTGATAATACTCTCTTATCTTATAGTTGTTAAACTGCGTCCTATTATATATAATCAAGAATTTAGAATTTCCAAAACGACATATGATATTTTTCTAGAAAAATTAAAATACTTTATTGGTGGTTATCTCTGCTAGGGTACTTCAACCTACTTGGTAAAGTAATCAACAGCTACTAGGACAAACTGTCTTTTGCTCATGGTCTTAAGGAATTGACTTATAATGTCTATCCCCATTGTGAAAAGGCCAAAGGAAGGTTTTGGTTATCACTTTTGCAAATGGTTGTCGGGGGACTGAGGCAAACCTTTGACACTGATCATATTTCTTCACTAATTATGTGGCGTTATGGAGTACAGTTGGCCAATAAAAACCTAATCGTGTGGCCTAAGCAACAAACGCTCTAGATCTTGTATATAAGCCACATATGCCTTCATGTATTTCTTTCAAGACATAAGTGCTTTCTTCTAAGGATAAACATTTCAATAGTAAAGTTGAAGCTAATCTTTTATACAAGATGTTGTCAATTATACAATACCCTGATGCTTACCTAGTTAGATGGATGGCTTCATTTTTGTTTGAAGGTAGCTCTAATGTTAGCATATAGTTTTTAATTAGGGTTCTCTAATAGTTTTCAATATTGATGGGAATGACCACTAGCTTTTTTTTACTGACACTTGGTTTCTCCAGAACTTCTACCCAGACATTGACAGGGAACTTAGCAGGATTTGAACTTGTTAACTTAGACAAGAGATTGGGCCAATAGTTGTTTCCCCTTGGAACATGGGTGATTGAAATGCTTTCAAATAGAACAAAACCTCATAAAGATAAAGCTGCATGATCGGTTCTCTTGTTTCACTTGTTCCCTAGCATTGACTAACTAACTACCAATTAGGAATCACTATGAGCTTTAAGTGGGTACGCATTCAAGGCTTGTACAAGGCGTAGTCTAGCTAAAAGAGCTTCATGTTCTACTACATTGTTTGTGCTAGGGAATTAAAATGGGCTCCATATTCCAATATTTTTTTTCTTTAGGCTTGACAAGCATTATCCCAACTCCACTTCCATTGATGTTGGAAGAACAATCTACATATAATTTTCAAGTGGGAAACATCATGGATGGTTATACTAGAGCCTCTAATCTAGCTGAAAATTCTATCGTTGAAAATCAAGAATTAGGTGTATTTATGTGTCCTTTAAAACAACATTCAATAATGAAATCTATCAAAGCCTGACCTTTTATAGTTGGATGAGGTTTGTATTGAAGCCTAAATTCTCTCAATTCTATAGCCCATTTCACTAAGCATCTAAACAACTTTGGCTTGTGAAGGATCTGTCTTAGTGGTTGATCAGTCAATACTATAACTTGATGAGCTTGAAAATATGATTTCAACTTTCTAGAGCTAGAGCCATTTTTTTCACTTTTAGGTATCTTGTTTTAGCATTATAAAGCGTTTAACTGGAGTAATACACTGGGAACTGTATGCCTTCATCTTCCCTTACCAGAACAGAACTTACTGTTGAGTCTGCCACCCCTAGATAGAGGAATATGTCTTTATTTTCCCTTGGTTGAGACAGAATCTTAGGGGATGACAAATGAATCTTGAGCTCTTCAATAACCTTCTAACAATCTACAGTCCACTTAAAGTTAGCTATGTTTCGTTGATATGTTTGCCTTTCATTCTTCAATCCGAGTGGCATTGCTTTGTAACAATAAGTCCCTGCTTCTATTATAAGAAGAAAGTTACTGCAAAATAGGGACACAAAATCATAACTCATTACTAAAAGCAAGGAGTTGGTATTCCACATCGCTAAAAAAAGAAGCAAAAGAAATTGTCTTCATTATAAATAATATAGCATCCTTCATTTATTTTGTGTTAAGCAAAGTCTAGGCTAAACAAATAGCCCAATTATAAGGTGCATTAACCTACAAGGTATGATATGTGCAATATTTGAATCATGGTATAGTTTATCCCACAACCCTTTGCTTATAATTTCTTACAATTAACCATAGATGAAGTGGTTGGTGGTTTAACTATATGGTTCATCCAATTTTGACCTGTTATGGGTTTCTAGTATAATTAAATGGTGATTGGGTTTACAGGTGTCTTGGCTGCTCAGATCACAAGGGTAGGCTTTTATTGGCCTTCCATACTCCAAGATTCCAAAGACCTAGTAAAGAAGTGTGATGAGTGTCAAATATTTGCCCTAGTGTCAAGGCAGCCCTCAGCTGAGATGACAATAATCACTCCTTCGTGGCCCTTATATCAATGGAGAACAGATATTTCGGGACCCTTCCCCAAAGCAAAAGGAAAAAGACAGCTCGTTCTAGTGGCCGTGGACTATTTCACTAAGTGGGTGGAAGCTGAAGCATTGGCAGACATCACGGCTAACAAAGTGATCTCTTTTTTATGGAAGAATGTGATCTGCCGATTTGGAGTACCGAGGATATTGATCACTGATAATGGAACGCAGTAGTAGAGGATACATAAATAAAGATCTACAAGGCTCTGACCTTCCTCATGCGTAGCATTCAGACAACCTTAAGTTGTATCATTATTGAATACATAAATAAAGAATGCATATTTTTATCACTTGTGTTCTTATTTGATTTACATTCTTTTCTCAGGAATACTTCCTACCGATCCAAACGGGGTTACACCCCCCTATGGCATCCGGAGACCACTTCTCCAAGACAGTAGCGAAATCCAAAGTGAGCTTCAACCTCTACTGTCATCAATCGGGGTTGCACACCCCTGTGGCGTCTGAGACCCACCTCTCTAGGCAGTAGTAGAGGATTAATACTTCACTTTTCATGGCGGCTTTCAACGCCCCTTTCTTTAATTTTGTCTAGCCTTTTCAGTTGGAAGTAAGAGCACTGGAATGACCTTATCAGGTCCATCTTGTTTGTCCAAACAGGCTACATACCCATGTGTGCGGTCTGGGACCCACATCTCTCCTGGACAGCATAGGACCAGTCTCTATGGCATTCAAAAGTGTTGGGGCGGCCTTATCAAGCTCACCCCGTCTATCCAACCTGGGTTACACACCCTGTGTATGGTTTGAGACCCATATCTCTCCTGGATAGCACAGGTACCAACCTTTACAACATCAAGAAGTGTTGAAACCAGCCCTCCTACAAGAGCACCTCCTATTGGTCCAACGGGGTTACACACCCCTGTGACATCTAAGACCCACTTTTTCAAGACAGTAGTGATTATCCAATGCTTTCCAGAAAAAGGATTGGGAATACATCTTGAAGATTCAAACAGCGAACTCTCTGAAAACATCATCCCTGCCAGTAAGGCCGTGAAAGGGGAGAGTATAAAGGACATCTTGATCAGTATTACGACTCAACTAAGGTTAGTAAAAAATCTCTTTAGCCTTAAGTCTCCCCATTTCCCTAAAAATGAACAGACATGGAGGCCTACTGATGGGTCGTGATTTTTATAAGCTAACTCCATTTAAAAGCCAACACACGAAAGTCACACCTAGAATGAGATTATGTCTTTCTCGGCGCCCAACTCTAAGTTGGGCAGGGGCATGACTATGCCCAACTCCCTGTTGGGCACAGGCACGTCTGCGCTCAACTTCATGTTGTCCACGCCCAACCCCACGTTAGTCAAAGGCGCACTCGCACCCGACCCCACATTGGGTCAGGGACGCACCCGCGCCCGACCCCATGTTGGGCCTAGACGCGTCCGCACCCAACCCCATGTTATGCAAAGGCTTGCCTGTGCCTAACCCCATATTCGGCTCAAGGTGTGAGTTGAATTCAATATCCTTTAGGTTGAGTACGCAATTGAAAGGTCACTCCACGCTGAGCCTCCCATACCTTGAGTCTGGTTTAGTAATTATGATACTCATCATAATCTTGTTAAATACGAACAAGTAGTCCATGCTTACATTAATTAGATATGATGGTACGAGCAACAAGATAATATTATCTTACTCATACGAGATTACATTTCTACCATTTCTACGTTGCATGAAACATGTCAAGTCAGGTAATATACAGAAGGGTGGTTGGAAAAAAACCTTACACACAAAAGGACGTAAACACATTCTCTGCTTCTTTCCCCTTACATCTACATCTTCTTCCCCTATCTTCTTCCTATCTTCATAAAAGCTCATTAACATCTTTATTAATGTCGTTTTTGGTGCAAAAAGCCACCTGGTTCAACCTCTCGTTGAACTTAGCAGGAAATAATTAACAGTACAGAATCTCTCTGTAAAAGGAATCGCTCCGAGTTCTATTATATAGAATGAATGGTTTCAAAAGAAAACAATGATGTCCCCTTTGTTTTGTTCTTCCCTTTTTAAATACTCTTTAAGAATTATAATTCAATACGTAAACTTAATCTAATCCTAATTTGTCTAGGAACTAACATTACAGCTAACTAGGATAAACTCTACAGCTAATAAGTTTATAACATAATCAGGTTTTCCTTATTCCGCAAGACTTCTATGTCTGGTAGACTTGCGATTTAAGCTTCCTCTTCCTCTGCTTCCTGAATTGCATCATTTGCTGGCTCTCTTGAAGAACTTGACTCTGGCAAGTTATGATTAATATATGCGATAAATAATTCAGGATGTAGTTGCTGGAGTGCAGTGCCTTTGATCCAAGTTGAATCAGAGATGGATCTGTGCTTCCAGTGGACTAGGAATTTGTAGTATCCCCCACGACGTGTGGAGACGAATTGGTGATCAATGATGGCGGCAATCTCATCTTTAGGGGCGGTGGCTGTTGGAATTTTTGGAATGGTCGTCTCAAAGTCTGAAATTGGTAGTGGTAACAACACCAACTTCTTGCCATTATATTGAAAAGAGTAGGTATTGGTGTAACCGTTATAGGAGACCTTCCGGTCATAAAGTCATGGTCGTCCCAATAACATATGGCAAACAGTCATAGGGATGATGTCGCACCATGCTTCATCCACATACTCCTGTCCCAACGAGAATTGTACTAGACATCGATGCTTTACTGAAACTAAGTTTTTTTCATTGACCCAACTTATTCGATAAGGAGATGGGTGTTTTTCACTCTTCAGTTTCAGCCGTTCCACCGCTATTTCAAAGATGACATTCATGCCGCTACCATTATCAATGATTACGTTCAGTGCCCTGTCCCCATGTTCTAACCGGGTGTGGAATATATTGGTTCGCAGCCACTTCTGATTTGTATGGGGTTCTTTTTTTATTTCCGGTTAATACTCGACGAATAACACAGCTTGGCAGCTCCGAGGCACCCAATTGTTCCTCATCTTCCTCCTGTGTAAACTCTGTTGTTTCTTCCTCCTCTGCTTCATCCATTATTGTTAATTCTCTTTCGCATATAAAAGCCAGTTTCTTATCTCTTGTGGGACACACCACAGCATAGTGTCCAAACCCCTTGCATTTATAACATTGTGGGC
>Ga0307518_10002271_pt1 | contig 14063 bp, 12 predicted proteins | sample 25_EM_MG_FD_203889 | JGI IMG/M metagenome (GOLD analysis project Ga0307518, IMG submission 203889) | Populus trichocarpa ectomycorrhiza microbial communities from riparian zone in the Pacific Northwest, United States - 25_EM | ecosystem: Host-associated > Plants > Roots > Unclassified | place...
ACCGACGTTACGGCATTCGGTCCTGCCGAGCCTCGCCCTCGGGGTCAGCGGCTGGTGGACGTGCCCGAAGACCGACCAGCGCGGCCGCTGCTCGCGGATGAGGTCCACCAGCGCCGCCGAGCCGATCTCGGACCGCCGCGCGATCACGTCGTAGGTCAGCTCCGGGACGGCGGGCGGGATGTGGGTGCACAGGACGTCGACGTCCTCCAGCCCGGCGACCGCGACGTCGTACTCCTCGCGGGTGCGCAGGTACGGCCGCCAGAAGCCGTTGCGGCGCGGGACCACGTTCGGCGGGAGCAGCGCGCCGCCGATGAACCCGAACCGCAGGCCGCCGAACTCGGCGACCTCGCCGTCGAGGACGGTGATGCCGTCACCGGCGAACTCGGGCCACAGCGACGGGTCGTCGACGTTGCCGGGGGTCGCGAACGTCGGCGCGGTCAACGCGCCGAACAGGACGCCGTACTGGTCGTGGATCGCCTCGCCGACGGCGGCGGCGGGATCGGCCAAAGTGGCCCACAACGATCGCGAGAAGGCAACGGTCTCATCACGGGTGCCCTCACGCCGCAGCCGCGCGAACTCGCCGACCTTCTCGGCGCCGAACAGGGCGCCCATGATGCCCTTGTCGTGCTCGCGGTAGTCGACGAAGTCCAGCAGGTCGCCGAGGACGATCAACGCGTCGGCGCCGTCACCCGCGCGTTTGAGCGCGTCGGCGTTGCCGTGCACGTCCGACACCACGTGAACCCGCATGCTCTCCCCGTACCTAGTCGACCCGGGGGCCGACCCCGGGTTCGCGCCCGTCCTCCAGGACCTCCTTGAGCCCGAGCGCGATCGCCTTGGCGGCACGGGCACGGCGGTCGAACTCGCGGCGCAGATCCCGCGGCGCCAGGCCGATCGGCTCCCCGTCGGGACCGGCGGGGGTGGCGCGCAGGAAGTAGTGCAGCAAGGTTCCGTCGAGCACCGGCTCGAGCCAGACCTCCATGGTACCGATCAAGGCACCGCGCACGGTCCAGCGCAATCCTTGGTCCCCGCGGTCGGTGTAGACCTCCAGGACGAGGTCCGGCCAGTAACGTGACCAAGATCGCGGATCGGCGAAAGCGGCGGCCACGGTGGAGGGCGGGACCACGAGGAAGGTCTCGTCGACGATGTCGAGAGCTGTCGGCGCCTGGTTCACACGCGGCAGAATGTCATGCCCTCGGTATGGCCGATTCGTCAGCATGGTCTTAAGGTGCACGGCACGCTAAGTTGACTGGCGGGTAACACCGGTCACACCACTTGCACGCGAACACGGAGGTTCCTCGTGCGCGAATACAGCGCCCCCGCCGCCAATCCGGTGACCGACGACGAGAATCTCGCCGACGTCGTCTGGGCGAACGCGGAGCGGTTCTCCGATGTCGTGAGTTTCCGCCGCCAGGTCGACGGTACCTGGTTGGACGTCACCGCCAAAGACTTCGCCGCCCAGGTTCTGGCCGTGGCCAAGGGAATGGCCCAGGCGGGCATCGCACCGGGCGACCGGGTCGGGCTCATGTCCAAGACCCGCTACGAATGGACCCTGATCGACTTCGCGATCTGGGCCGCCGGCGCGGTCACCGTCCCGATCTACGACACCTCGTCGGCCGAGCAGGTCCACTGGATCCTCTCGGACTCGGCCGCGAAGGCCGTGTTCGTCGAGACCGACGAACACCTCGCGACGCTGGAGTCCGTGAAGGGCCGCCTCGACGAGCTCGAACACACTTGGCAGATCGACGCGGCCGCCGTCGACCGGCTCACCGAGCAGGGTGCCGAGCTGAGCGACGACGACCTGCACGAGCGCCGCCGCTCGGTGAAGGCAGGCGACCTGGCCACGATCGTGTACACCTCGGGCACGACCGGCCGCCCCAAGGGTGTCGAGCTGACCCACCGGAACCTCCTCGCCGAGATCCGCGCCGACATCGCCGCGTTCCCGCAGCTGATGGAGCAGGGCAACTCGCTGCTGGTGTTCCTGCCGCTCGCGCACGTCCTCGCCCGTGCCATCGCGGTGACCGCGCTCAGCGCGCGAGTGACCCTCGGGCACACCTCGGACGTCAAGAACCTCGTCGCCGACCTCGGCACCTTCCGGCCGACGTTCGTCGTCGCCGTGCCGCGCGTGTTCGAGAAGGTCTACAACAGCGCGAAGCAGAAGGCCCACGGCGACGGCAAGGGCAAGATCTTCGACGCCGCCGAAGCCACCGCGGTCGCGTACAGCCAGGCCCAGGACACCGGCGGCGCCGGGCTGGGCCTCAAGGTCAAGCACGCGCTGTTCGACAAGCTGGTGTTCAGCAAGCTCCGCGCGGCCCTCGGCGGCCGGTGCGTCGCCGCGGTGTCCGGCGGTGCCCCGCTCGGCGTGCGGCTCGCGCACTTCTTCCGCGGCATCGGCGTCCCGGTCTTCGAGGGCTACGGCCTGACCGAGACCTCCGCGGCGGCCTGCGTCGGCACCCAGGACGGGTTCCGCGTCGGCACCGTGGGCCGCCCGGTCGCAGGCACGTCGGTCCGGATCGCCGACGACGGCGAGATCCTGCTGAAGGGCGACGTCGTGTTCGGCGGCTACTTCAACAACGCCGAAGCGACCGCGGAAGCGCTGGAGGACGGCTGGTTCCACACCGGCGACCTCGGCGAACTGGACGACGACGGGTTCCTGAAGATCACCGGGCGCAAGAAGGAGATCATCGTCACGGCGGGCGGCAAGAACGTCGCCCCGTCCGGGCTCGAGGACACCATCAAGGCCAGCCCGCTGGTCAGCCAGGCGATGGTCGTCGGCGACCAGCGGCCGTTCATCGGCGCGCTGATCACCATCGACGAGGAGTACTTCCCGTCGTGGAAGTCGCAGCACGGCAAGCCTTCCGACGCGTCCGTGTCCGATCTGGCCGACGACGCCGAACTGCGCGCCGAGATCCAGACGGCCGTCGATCAGGCCAACAGCGCGGTTTCGCAGGCCGAAGCGATCAAGAAGTTCACGATCCTCTCGAAGGACTTCACCGAGGCGGGCGGGGAGATCACGCCGAGCCTGAAGCTGAAGCGCAACATCGTGAACAAGAACTACGCGACCGACATCGAGGCCCTGTACAAGAAGTAGCTCCTCAGTACATGAAGGCCCCCTTCCTTGCGCCTAGGTACAGGAAGGGGGCCTTCATGTACTCGGGCGGACCGGGCCGGGCGTTGCGAAAGTGGCTTTCGCAACATCTGGCCGACCCGAAGTGCGTCCATTGTGGACAGATATGTCGTGAAGGCCTCCTTCCCTACCCTGAAGGTAGTGAAGGAGGCCTTCACGGACTTGCGACTTGCTCCCGGCACGCGAAAGCGTCCTTCAGCCGATCTTCGCGTCCCACTCGATGTGGTGCCGGTACAGCCAGTTCCGGTCCCGATCGGAGTTCACCCCCGACGACACCGCCGCGCTACTCGCCACCAGCTCCTCCACGCGCGCCCGCCGCAGCCGCTCATAGGCCGCGAAAGCCGTTGGTGCGTCGGAAAGATCCCGCAAACACTGCGCCAGCACGACACTGTCCTCCAGCGCCATCGACGCACCTTGCCCCGCGGCGGGCGAGGCCGCGTGCGCCGCGTCGCCGACGAGCACCATCGACGCGGTGAACCACACCGGTGTCGACGGCACGTCGTAGGAGTGACCGCCGAACACGTCGTCGCCCGTCGACCGGATGATTTCCGCGGCGGGCAACGGTTCCCCGTCGAAAGCGGCGAAAGCGGCCGAGCGCCATTCGGCCGGTGACAGGCCGGAGCGCACTCCCTCGGCCGTGGGAAGCCGCGCGAACCAGTACGTCGAGCCGTCGGGAGTGCTCGTGTAGCCGAAGAAGGCGTGCAGGCTCTGAATCATCCGATAGAGGGAAGGCGCCTGCGGAATGCTCGTGTCGGTCGTGTAGCCGTAGACGACGTCGAGGCCCGTCGAACGCGGCGGCGGGCAGTCCGGGTCGATGATCGTCCGGACGACCGAACGCAGGCCGTCGGCGCCGACCAGGATGTCGCCCTCGGCCACGGAACCGTCCTCGAAGCGAGCGATCCCCGGCGACGCGGAAACCAGCCGCTTCCCGCGTTCGAAGGTGATCCCGCGCGAGATCGCCTCCTCTTGCAGCGCGCGATAAAGCGCCGCCCGCGTCATCGTGCGCGGCCCGGCGAGGCCGTCGATGGCGAAAGAACGCCGGTCGACGGTCTTCCCGTCCGGCGTGACGAGTTCCAAACCGACCGCGCCGAAGGAGTTGTCGATCACCGGCCCGTCGGCGTCGATCGCGCGCAGGGCGTCCATGCCGTTGTGCATGATCGTCAGGAACGCGCCCGCGTCCTCGCCGCCGGACGGATGCGCCTCGTGGACGCTCGCCTCGATCCCGGCCCGTCGCAACGCCATCGCCGTCACCGTGCCGGAGATGCCGCCGCCGATGATCACTGCTTTCACCGCGAACCCCCCTGTCGTGTCGCCGACCCCCGACGGTACCGGGAAACGGCGACACGACGGAGAGCGATCACGCGCCGCCGCTGGCCACGATGTCGCCGTTGACGCCCTTGGGGAAGAACCCGCCCTCCTTCACCGCGCCCGGGTTCAGGTAGACGACGTTCAGCACCCGGTCGGCGCCGCGGCCGAAGCAGATGCCGTTGTGGTCGGTCGGCACGATGTTGGCCTGGTTGCCGAGCAGGATGCCCTGGTCGTCGTCGCCGGGCCCGTCGAGCGCGTCGCGCGCGTTGGAGATCTTGGCGGCCGCGTCCCCGAGTTCCCGGTCGAACAGGGCGGTCCGGATGGTGGCGGCGTGGTAGGCCTCGGCGGCCAGGATGCCGGCGGCCGCGTCGAGGAACGTCTTGTTGGTGATCAGCGGGGCGGCGCCCTTGTAGGCCGTCACCCCGACGTCCTCGAACAGGAACGCCGCGAGCAGGAAGTTCTTCTCGTTGGCGAACGGGTCGAACTGCTGGTACTCGCTGATCAGCCCGGCCGCCTTGGCCGCGGCGGTGAAACTGTCCTTGAGGTCGATCTCAGGCTGCGACACCGCGGCCTCGCCCAGCGCGCCGCGCAGGAACTTGACGTGCGCGACCTCGTCGCCCGCGATCTCCTTCGCGAACTGGTGCAGCGCCTTGTCGTGGAACATCACCTTCTTGCCGCCAGAGACGCCGCCCTGGGCGCCGACGCCGCCGGTGAGGTCGTCCGGCAGCCCACGGCCGTGGACGGCGAAGGAGTAGAACTCGGCTTCGAGGTACTCCAGGTTGAGCGCGAAATTGAGGACGGCGGCGTCACTGGGAGCGGCAGCGTCGGCCTCGCCCGTCGCCGAAGCCGACGAAGTGGCTTGGACCCCGAGGTAGGTCGCGCCGACGACACCGAGCCCCGCCGCGCCGGCGGCCTTCAGGAACCGGCGGCGATCCGTGCGGTTCTCCGCGCTGCGGGAGATCAGGGTACGAACGAAGGGCTTTCCGAACACGAGTGGTTCCTCTCGTCTTTGCGGTGCACACCCACCCACTCGGACGTTCGGAACCACCCGTGACCCGGATTGGAGAAGATCTCGAACTTATTTCTTCGTCGCCGCGGCAAGGCGGACGCAGACGGCGAGACCGCGGATGGCCTCTTCCACCTCGGCCAGCTCGGGGTACGTCGGCGCGATGCGGATGACGGCGTCCTCGGGGTCGTCGCCGTACGGGTGGGTCGCGCCGGCCGGGGTCAGGGCGATACCGGCCTCCTTGGCCAGCCGCACGACCTCCTTGGCGGTCCCGGACGGCACGGTCAGCGAGATGAAGTACCCGCCGGTCGGCTTGGTCCAGGACGCGAGGCCCGATTCGCCCAGTTCCTTGGTGAGGATCTCGTCGACGGCCGCGAACTTCGGCCCGATGAGCTCGGCGTGCTTGCGCATGTGCTCGCGGACGCCGTCCTCGTCGCGCAGGAACTGCGCGTGGCGGAGCTGGTTGACCTTGTCCGGGCCGATGGTCCGCTTGCCGATGAGGCCGGTCCACCAGGCCAGGTTCGCCTCGGACGCGCCGAAGAAGCCGACACCGCCACCCGCGTAGGTGACCTTCGAGGTGGAGCCGAAGACGAACACGCGGTCGGCGTTGCCCGCCTCGGTGGCCAGCGCGAGCAGGTCCGCCAGGTGCGCCTCTTCGTCGGTGAGGTGGTGCACGGCGTAGGCGTTGTCCCAGAAGATCCGGAAGTCCGGGGCGGCCGTGACCATCGTCGCCAGGCGGCGCACGGTGTCGTCGCTGTAGGTGACGCCGGTCGGGTTGCTGTACTTCGGCACGCACCAGATGCCCTTGATCGCGGCGTCCTCGGCGACGAGACGCTCGACGAAGCCCATGTTCGGGCCGGTCTCGGTGAGCGGCACCTGGATCAGCTCGATCCCGAAGCGCTCGGCCAGCGCGAAGTGGCGGTCGTAGCCCGGCACCGGGCACAGGAACTTGACGCTCGGCTCGTCGGCCCAGCGGCGCTCGGCGCCGGGGAGCTTGCTGAGGAAGGCCTGCACGATCGAGTCGTGCATGAGCTCCAGGCTGGAGTTGCCCGCGGCCAGCAGCTGCTCGGCCGGGACCTGCAGCGGCCCGGCGAAGATGCGGCGGAGCTCGGGCAGGCCCTTGAGGCCGCCGTAGTTGCGGACGTCCGTGCCGTCCTCGGCCTTGCGCACGTCTCCGGGGAGGGCGAGCAGCCCGTCGGCGAGGTCCAGCTGGCGAGGGGACGGCTTGCCGCGGGTGATGTCCAGGGAGAGGCCACGGTCGACGAGGGCCGCGTAGTCGCGGCGGGCGCTCTCGACATCGACAGGTGCAGTGGTCATGCCTAACGCTAAACCCGGCGGCGGTCCGGCGTGAGACGAGGGTGGCCCTTGGCCCGCGCGCACAAGATCCGATAACGGTTCCGGCGCGTTTTTCAGCAATCGTAACGAGGCCAAATCCCCTATTGGCCCGGCACCGTTTCCCGCATTCTCGGTAGCACGAGGAAAAGGGGAGAAAAATGGGAGCGAAGAAGTGGGCGGCGACGACGCTGATGGCGGCGGGCACGCTGGCCGCGTGCGCGGTACCGAATCAGGGGACGGCGATGCCCGCCGTCGCGGTGGCCGCTCCGCCGAACACGATCGTGATCCAGCCGCCCGCGGTCGCCGCCCCGCCGCAAACGGTTTATGTCGCACCGCCGACGACGCAGACGGTGTATCCCGCGCCGTCGGTTCCCGTGGCGCAAACGGTGATCGCCTTCTACGACGCGCTCAACCGGCGTGATTTCCCCACCGCCTGGAATCTCGGTGGGCAACGGCTGGCGAAAGGCGGCACCTATGCCTCGTGGTCCAGTGGATACGCGACGACTTCCTGGGCCGCCGTCACCGTGCGGAGCGTGAGCGGGAACACCGTGTACGTCGACCTTTCCGCCCGGCAGACCGATGGTTCGCTCCGCACTTTCTCCGGTTCCTACACCGTTTCCGGCGGCATGATCACCGGGGCGAACATGAAACGCGTCTCCTGATCACAGCGGAGTCAGCTGCGAGATCTTCCACCGGCCGTCGACGCGCTGCGCGGTGACCGAAAGCTGGGACACCGTCGACTGCGGCGCCCCGCCCCCGGCGGTCATGGTCTGCTGGTCGAGGAACAACAGCACCTCGGCCTGGTCGCCACGCAGGGACCGGACGCCGAGCGACCGCACCGTCGTCGTGCGCACCAGCTTCCCTTCCTCGGCCCGCTTCCGCGCCGACGCGAACTGGTCCCGGTACTGTCCGGTCGCCTCGCCGGTCAGCACGTCGGCGGCGGCCCGCTCTGTGCGCGCGAGGTTGCTGTAGTCGTAGGAGAACACGGCCTTCACCCCGGCACCGACCTGGTCCGCGACCTCGGCCGTGGCGGCCTGGTCCACCAGCGCCGCGTTGCCGTCCGAGCCCAGCGAGGACGCCTGGAGGCCGAACCACACCGCGCAGCCGCCGGCCAGCACGATGATCGCGATCAGGAGCCGCGGGACGCGCCCGGTCATGAGCCCGCCGCCTGGACCGCGCTGACCTTCCAGCCGTCCTCGACGCGCTGGTAGTCCACGGTCAGCCTGCTCACCTTCGGCACGGCCGACCCGCCGCCGGTGCTGACCCGCACGTCCAGCACGGCCATCAGGCGTGCCGTCCCGGCGACGGCGTCGAGCTCGGTGACCGCGGCCTGCTTGAGCTTGGCGGTGGCGACGGTCTTGCCGGACGTCGCCCGGTCGATCTGGATCTGCCGGTCGCCGGTGAGGTCCTTGCCGAGCCGTCCGGTGGTGACGCCGAGCCACCGGTCGACGTCCTTCGCGCCGCTGCGGTAGTCGATCGTGTTGAGCACCTCCAGCTGACCGGACGCGGCGGCGAGGACGGCCTCGCGCTCGCGGCCCCTGGCCAGGCCGTCGTCGCCCGCGGCGCTCCACCACGACCAGCCGAACCAGGCGGCCGCGAGGACCGCCAGCGCGGCCACGACGGTGAGGGCGCGGGTGAGCATCACTTCCCGCCCAGCAACGCGCCGAGCCCGCCGGGCGCGGATCCGGTGAGCAGGCTCAGCACACCCGGCAGCTGAGCGGATTCCGCCGCCTGCGGGGTCTGCTTCGGCCGCTCCGGGACCGCCGGCGGCTTCCCCGCGTACGGGGCGTTCTGCGAGCCTCGCACGCCTGTGGGGCTTCCTGGCGGCTCGGCGCAGTACGCCTGGGTGTTCACCGGTGCTTCGGTGGTGTCGTTGGCGGGACGCTGCTTCGTCCCCTCGTAGCCCTTCGTGCACGAGACCGGGTCGAAGAAGTTGAACACGACGCCGAGGTGACCGGTGCCGTCCGGCGACGTCGACCGCGAGAACGCCGAGATGATCGGGTACGCGACCAGGAGTTCCTCGATGGCGTCCGTGCGGGCGGAGGTGATCTGGGCGGTCGTGAGCGTGTTCGCGAACAGCACCCCGAGGTCGGTCCCGGACACCGCGAGCACGTCGCTGATCTGGCGGCTCAGCTTCGGCGCCTCGTCGATCACGCGCCGCAGGTCCGGGTCGGACGTCTTCAGCTGCGCGGCGATCGTCTTGAGCCCGCTGGAGAACTGGGTGATGTCGTCCGCCTGCCGCCGCTGCGTGTCCAGCACCGTCCGCGAGTTGGCGAGCAGGCCTTGGGTGTCGGGCAGGTACTGCGTCGCGGTCGCGGTGAGCGAACCGGTGCTGTTCAGCAGCTGCCGCAGATCCGGTCCGGCGTTCGCGAACGCCTCGTAGGTCTCGTCGACGACGGTCCGCAACGATTCCGGCTTCACACTCGACACCAGTTTGTCCAAATTGGACAACACGGTGTCCGGGGCGAGCGGGATCGAGGTCTTGTCGCGTTTGATGACCGAGCCTTCGGTGAGGTACGGCCCGTTTTCGTGCATGGGCAGCAGATCGACGTACTGCTCCCCCACCGCCGACCGGTTCGCGACCGCGGCCTTGGTGTCCGCGGGGATCTTCGGCGCGCCCGAATCGATGTCGAGGCCGAGGTCGATGCCGTGTTCGGTGAGCGTCATCGACGCGACCTTGCCGACCGCGACGCCGCGATAGGAGACCTCGGCGTTGACGAAGATCCCGCCGGAGTCCACGAGCTGCGCGGTGACGAGGTAGCCGCGGGTGCCGAAGAGCCGGTCGAGCCCGGCGTAGTTGCCGCCCGCGTAGACGACCGACACCACCGCGATGACGACGAACACCGCGAGCTGGATCCTGATCTTGCGCGTGATCACCTGCCACCTCCCAGCAGCGGCCCGAGGATCCCGCCGAGCACATCCCCTTGGGGCGTCTGGGGAGCCTGCGGGAGGTCGCCCGTGGGCAGCGGCAGCACCGGCGGCGCGGCACCGTTGTTGAACGGGATCGCGCCGGGCGTCCCGGTTCCCTGGGTGCCCGGCAGCTGGATGATCGGCTGCGACGAGTTGTTCATGTTCTCCAGGAACGTGTCCAGCTTCAGGTCGATCTTGGCCTCGACGTTCGCGTAGTCGCCCTTGATCACGTTGCCCGCGTAGTCCGGGAACGGATACGTGAGCAGGATCCGCAGCGCCGTCGGCAGGTCCTGGCCCGCCTCGGTCAGCTTCTTCAGCGTGGGCTGCAACGCGCGCAGGTTCGCGACCAGCGTGTCCTTGCTCGCCTTGATCGTCTCGGTCGCGACCCCGGACAGGGTGTTCAGCGACTGCAGCATGCCGACGAGCTGATCCCGTTGCTCGGTCACGACCTTGAGCCCCGGCGAGAGGTTGTCGAGCGCGTTCGTGATGTTCTGTGTCTGGCCGACCAGGGTCTTGGACAGTTTGTCGAGACCGTCGATGGCGCGCAGGATCTCGCCCTTGTGCCCGTCGAGTTCGGTGGCGAGTTCGTCCACTTGGGACAGCAGTGACCGGACTTCGGCCTCGTTGCCGGTGAGCGCCTCGTTGAGTTCGTGGCTGATCTTCTGGATCTGCTCGACCCCGCCGCCGTTGAGCAGCAGGGAAAGCGCGCCGAGGACCTCTTCGACCTCGGGGTTGCGGTTCGTGCGGTCCAGCGGGATCTTCGCACCTTCGGCGAGCGCGCCTTCGGGCTTCTCGGGGGCGTGCAGATCGACGAACTTCTCCCCCAGCAGGCTCGACTGCCGCAGCTCGGCACGCGCGTTCGCGGGCAGCGCGATGTCGCCGTTGACCACCATGCTCACCCACGCCGAACGCGTGTCCGGCGCCAGGTCGATCTTCTCGACGCGGCCGACCGGGACGTCGTTGACCTTCACGCTCGCCTGCGGCACGAGGTCCAGGACGTCGGAGAACTGCGCGGAGAGCCGGTACGGATGATCACCGAGATCCGCGCCACCCGGCAGCGGAGTGTTGTACAGCCCCGAAAACCCGCCGTCACTGCACCCGGCGAGCACGAGGACGCCCGCCATCACCCCCGCGATCTTCTGCCGTTGCCGCCTCATTTGGGGATTCCCTTGGTCATGACGTCGACGAGCGGGAGCGGCAGCGGCGGCAGTTCGCCACTCTGCAACGAGGCCAGCACCTGCGGGACCGACGGGAGTTTCAGCGTGCCGTCGAGGACGGGCGCGAGCTGTTTGCAGATGTTGCCCAGCGCGTCCGGGATCGGTTTCGGCGTACTGGCGCTGATCAGTCGGCACACGGTCAGGATCGGCGGATGGGTCAGCTCGTTCAGGTTGTCCCGCACCGCGATCGTGCCGGACGCGGCGTCGTAGGAGTTGATGAAGTTGGTCGCCCCGGTCGGCGCGATGTCGATCACCTCGGCGAGCGAGGCGCGCTGGTCCACGAGCACCTTCGTCAGCCCGGCCAGTTTGTCCACATTGGACGAGAGCAGATCCTTGTTCTCCGCGACGAACTTCTCGACGTCGCCCATCGCCGTCGCCAGGGAGCTCAGCGCCCCACCCACGTCGGCGGAGTCCGCGGCGAGGAACCCGCTCACGTCCGCCGCCCGGCGGTAGAACTCGTTGAGCTGCTTGTCGCTTTCGGCCAGCGCGCCGGTGAAGGAGTTCAGGTTCCGCACCGTGGTGAACAGATCGCCTTTGGAGCTGTCCAAGGTCTTGGCCAGTTCGGACAACCGCGTCACCGTGGTGTTGAGGTTCTTCCCGTTACCGGCGAGGTTCGCCGCCGCGGTGTCCAGCACGTCGGACAGCGCTCCGTTCTTGTTGGCGCCGTTGGGTCCGAGGCTGGTCGAGAGCTTGTCGAGACTCGTGTAGAGGTCGTCGAGCTCGGCGGGCGTCGCCGTCTTCTCCTTGGCGATCACCGTGTCCGTCGCCATTTCGGGGCCGCTCTCGTAGGCCGGGGTCAGCTGGACGTAACGGTCGCTGACCAGGCTCGGCGCCACGACGACGGCGCCCGCGTCGGCCGGGATCGGCGTGTCGCCGTCGATCCGCATGTCGACCCGGACCGCCTCGCCCTGTGGCGTGACACCGGTGATCTCCCCGACCTTCACCCCGAGCACCCGCACCGACGAACCCGCGTAGAGCCCGACGGTCTTGCCGAAGTAGGCGCTGATCCGTGTCCCGCCCGGTTCCTTGAACACCAGCCACAGCCCGGCGGTCAGGAGCAGCACGAGGACGCAGGCGAACGCGACCCAGTTGTAGAGCGTGCGGGTCCGGGTGCTCATCGTCCGCCCACCCCCTGGTTCGGCGCCGCGATCGGCGGGGTGCAGCCCTCCGGGTTCACCTGGAACGCGCCCGCGATGATCGTCGGCGGCAGCAGGCCGCACAGGTAACCCTCGAACCAGCGTCCGTTGCCGGTCGCGTTGGCGCCGACGCGGGCGAACGGCGCCATCAGCGCGAGGCTGCGGCTGAGGTTGTCCTGGTTGCGCTGCAGGATGTCGGTGACCTTGCCGAGTTTCTCCAGCGTCGGCTTCAGCTGTTGCCGGTTGTCGGCGACGAGACCGGACAGCTGCGCGGAAACCTGTTGCGTGCCCTTGAGCAAGGTGCTGATCGCGTCCTTCCGGTTCTGCAGTTCGGCGAGCAGGAGATTGCCGTCGTCGAGGATCCGTTTCAGCTGCGCGTTGCGATCGGACAGCGTCTTCGACACCTTGCTCGTGTTGGCCAGCAACGCCTTCAGGTCACTGTCGCGTGAGGACACCGTCTTGGACAGCGAGGAAAGCCCGCCGAGGGCGTCCTTGAGGTACTGCGGGCTGTCCTTGAGCGCGTCGGAGAGGACGGTGAAACTCGTCGCCAGCTGCGCGGTGTCGATGTCGCCGACCGTGCCCGACAGTTCCTGGAACGCGTCCTGCAGTTCGAACGGCGTCCGCGTGCGGTCGAGCCCGATGGTGGTGTTCGGGTCCTGGTTCGCCTTGCCCTTCGGCGTGAGCGCGAGGAACTTCTCGCCCAGCAGCGTCTTGATCTCGATCGACGCCGCGGTCGCGTCGCCGACCCGGACGCCGGAGACCCGGAACTTCACCAGCACCTTCTTGCCCGCCAGCTCCACCGAGCTGACCTGCCCGACCTTGACGCCGGCGACCTGGACCTCGTTGTCCGGCGCCAGCCCGGCCGACTCGCCGAAGTACGCCGAGTACGTCGTCCCGCTGCCGAACAACGGGATCCGGTCGGAGAAGTACGTGGTCGCCGTGATCAGCACGATCAGGATCAGCGTCACGCCGCCGACCACGGCCTGGTTGCGTTCCTTGAGCGGCTTCACGGCCCGCACCTCTCCGGTCGCTGCGTGCCGGGCAGCGGCGTGATCGGCAGTTCGATGTCGAGCGACTTGATGCCGATGCTGCCGGAGATCCCGCACAGGTAGTAGTTGAACCAGCTGCCGTAGCTCAGCGTCCTGGTGAACTTCTGCAGGTTGCCGGGCAGCACCTGCAGGAGATGATCGAGCAGCTGTTCCGAATCGCCGAGGTTCTGCGACAGCGCGCCGAGCTGTACGACGTCGTCCTTGAGCGCGGGCCTCGCGTCGGCGAGCAGGCCGGTCGTGGCGACGGTGAGGTCGCCGAGTGCCTTGACCGCCTCCCCGATCGGCCGCCGCTGCTCGGAAAGCCCCGTGACCAGCCGCTGGGTCTGGTCGATCAGCTCGCCCAGCTGCGGCGAGCGTTGCTCGACCGTGCCGAGCACGGTGTTGAGGTTCGCGATGACCTCGCCGATGATCTTGTCCTTGCCCGCGATGGCCGACGTGACCGACGCGGTGTGCGCGAGCAGGCTGGTGATCGTGCCGCCCTCGCCCTGGAAGACCTGGATGATCTCGTAGGACAGTTTGTTGACGTCCTCGGGGTTGAGCGCGCGGAAGAGCGGTTTGAACCCGTTGAAGAGCACGGTCAGGTTCAGGGCCGGTTTGGTGCGCTCGGGCGGGATGATTCCGCCGCGTGGCAACGACTTCTCGTCCCCGATGTCCGTGCCGAGCGAGAGGTATCGCTGCCCGACGAGGTTGCGGTATTTGATGGTCGCGGTCACCGACGCGGGCAGCCGGTGCGAGGTCTGGACGTCGAAATGGACCTGGGCGAAGTTCCGTTCGCCCTCCTCGACCTCGATCTTGCCGACCTGGCCGACCTTCACGCCGACGATGCGGACGTCGTCGCCCTCCTTGAGGCCGGACGCGTCGGTGAACTTGGCCGTGTAGCCCGAGGTCTCGCCGAAGTTGGTGTTCGCGATGGTGGCGCCGAGGACCGCGGTGAGCAGCACGGTCACGACCGCGAAGACGAGGATCTTGACCAGGTCG
>Ga0307518_10002272_pt1 | contig 14055 bp, 9 predicted proteins | sample 25_EM_MG_FD_203889 | JGI IMG/M metagenome (GOLD analysis project Ga0307518, IMG submission 203889) | Populus trichocarpa ectomycorrhiza microbial communities from riparian zone in the Pacific Northwest, United States - 25_EM | ecosystem: Host-associated > Plants > Roots > Unclassified | place...
GGATGTTTAGTGGGCCCGGAAATTAGTTGTGGTGCGCGTAATCTGACCCGGATACCCTGAGTTTTATATATATATGTGACTTTTAAATTTTAGCTAAAAAAAAAAAACATGATGGATACCTTTAAATTTACTTATTAATTCTACTTTCTACACCTCTCTTTTTTATTTTCTTTAACGGATAACACATATAATTTTCCATAAATATATATGATAATGCTAATTAAATACTTTATTTGGAATCTTTACTATACTTTATTTAATCTCCATAAATGTATAATTTAAATTCAATTAATAAATAAAATAAATTTATATTTTTTTAAAAAATAAAATTCAATTCAATTTTTTTTTATTATTCTTGCCACCTTCATCTTATTTATTTAAAGAACTTAAGAGAAAGATAAATAATATTTTGGAGAAGGCAGTTTTAACATTAATTCTTTATTTTTAGTATATTAATTTAGTTTTATACTATTTTTTTTAAAAAATTAAAATTTAGTTCTTTATACTTAAGATATTTTCAAATATAAAATCTCAATTAAATTCAATACAGACTACAGAGTATACAAAGAAACTGTGTTTCTCAAAAGAAGAAGAAAATGCAACAATTTTTTTTCCTTTGCAAATAAACAAATTTAAGTCTTTAATTTCTGGAGAGGTAAAAAATTAAACAGAATGACAGGTACACTGTATTTACTCGAAGACCTTCACCCCGTCGCCTTTCCAATGGCCGGTAAGAATTACAAGAGACAAGGGACCATACCAGCGCCTCAAAATCACAATCACGTTAACTAACAAGAGATTCACTGCCTTTCTCACGCAACGCAGTTTTTAATAAATTAGTCTTTTTCATTAAAATCTTCTTCTTCTTCTTCTTCTTTTTTGCATGCACCTTTCCATTTCAGATCTACCTGCAAAATCCCCCATTCTTCTCTCTCTCTAAATTCACCACTCCTCCATTTGTATCATTACTACTACAATTTTATTTTTCAATTTTTCAATTCCTCAATGATGTGGAGCTCGATTGAGAATTTGAAGCTAAACCTAAATAAGATTGCACTTGATGTGCATGACGACGACGACGACGAGGAGGAGCTCGAGATCCATGCCTCCAGCAATGGCTACGATTCTCCGGTCTCTGACCGGAGGAACTCGCACCGTTTCGCGCATTCGAAGTCGGTTTCACGGTCTCTAGGTGCGAATGGGAATGGCTCACCGTACAATTTTGAGGTATTTGTTGTTTAATGTGTTTCCGTGATTGGGTTTTTGATAGCTGTTTATGCTTGGCTCCAAAAGAACACGAACTTGATATTGATTTTCATTGTTTTGAATTTTGATTAAGAAACAAGGACATCTAAGAATTATCGTGTTTCCAAATTAATTAGGGATTATGCGATCCTCACTTCAGTTAGGTATAAAAAGTGCACTGCAATATAGTTTATCTTTTAATTGAATCACCATGAGATATTAATCTTGTCGTATTCTCCAAATCATTGGCAACATTAATAACCTGCTAGAAAGCAGGCAAGCTTAGGTTTTGCTCAAGGCTTGTGGTTGATTAGCTTAGAAGTATTTGGATCAATGATAGCTGTAAATGGAAGTAATTTAGGTTGAAAATGTTTATTTGCGAAGAAAGGTTAAATGAGTTGATTTTCTTGACAAGTTGATGTTAGTAGCGATCTAGTTGTGACTTAGGGTGGGGTTTTATGTAATGAGGAATACGTGGTTAGTTGATTTGGTGTTTGCTATTGTTTTTTGCTTGTTGTAGATTGAACAATACAAAGCACAAATCAAAAGGCTTCAGGAATCTGAGGGGGAGATTAAAGCACTGTCTATTAATTATGCAGCTATATTAAAAGAGAAGGAGGTACATGGACAATGGCCCTTTGTTTGATTTTCATTTTTTTTGGTGCAGAAAATAAATTGATTTCTTGGCTAGTTGTTGCCTTTTCTCGTTACTAATGAAATACCAAAAATGAAAATTATTTACTGAGGAACGATGAGAAGATCCAAGTCTGTTCTGCACATTGAAATGCTATGTCCTTTTTTATTTATGCTGTACCTTCACATTTTATTGAAGGAAAATTATTTTCTGGCAAGACATGACGTGTCCAGAATTAATATCCAATACTTTTCATTTCATAGTTATTGACCCTGTTTCTGTTTACTCTTTGGGCATTCATTATAAACAAATGCTTATCACGATCATTCTCTAGGATTCTAGTATATAGTTTTGGCTCACTAGCTCTCATTTAACATCCCCTAGTTCTGTTAGTTCTATCTCGAAGGGCCTTTGAAAACTAAACCTGCCGCTCTTCTATCCCAATTTCACAGGACCAGATTTCTAGATTGAACCAAGAAAATGGTTCACTGAAGCAAAATTTGGATGCAACAAAGGAGGCTCTCAATGTGTCGAGAACTGAGCATCTAAGAATATCAACAAGTAGCATCAATGCTATTAAGGTGGTTATTCAAATCTCAATCAAAACTCATTATTTGAATTGAAAGTTTGATCTATTTCGCCTGTGCTGATTATGTCTGATAATTTGCTTCCGTCATATATAAGTAAACTTGACAGCGTGATACTGTTTTATGTTATTTTTGCTGCAGGTATTGTGCATAGCTTATGACCTGAGTAAAAGCCAGTTTGTATAGCTTATGTACTAAGTCTTGGTACATGGTTATCTGACCAGCGTGATACACCCCTCTTTATTGAGTTGTTCCCCAGTTGGCCACTAAGTTTGCCCAATTAATAATTGTAGAAACCCGGGACCAACCAATTTAGTACTTCTGTGGGATTTAACACAATACAGTTTTGGCCACCTTAACATTTGAATAGAAACAATGTATGATGCTGATTTCATTCTTCATTGTTACGTACTAGTTAGGAGCGAACATATAATCACATCACTTGCAACACCACTCTTGACATAAAATATCTAAAATCATATTACTTGATTTCTTTACTGTTTTTATCTAGATACAAGTAAATCATAGATGTGAAGCATAGGTTAAGCTTGCAATTGATTTTTTTATCTTACTAAATACCTATTTCAGAATTATGCCAGCCTCATGTATTTCCTTTGTCCATCATGCAATAAGCTGTCTTGGATGACATCTTTTTAATCTGGAACTTGACCTGCCTCTCTCTCGCTCTATTCAGTTTTTGGCTTTATTGTTTTGTGAAAAATATATGTTTCTGAGCATGATTCTCCTGCTATGGGATTGAAATACCATGGTATATGTTCTGTATTGTTTTTCCTTCCAACAAGCTACGAAGCATAGGCTGATATTGTTTTACAGGGCAGTGGTGACCAGTCACCCAAACGACCACATAAATCTGCAAATCAAGCAAAGAACCGTGGTGGTAATCAAATACAAAACGGGCTCTTTCCAAAATATGATGGAACAGGCAATGGAATATTACATGATGTTCAACCTGATGTGATTCAGAGTAAGATGGAAGACAAGAAGGACAAGGTAATGACACATTGCACCCTGCTCTGTTCTTTAAGAATATGCCACTTGGGAGGTTTGTAAGAGGATTGTTATTGTCAGTTGTATAGCCTTGCCTGCTCTACATGCTGATTTTGTTTATAAAGTTTATTCCCAATTTCAAATTTGTGGGCGTACCCCTCTCCCCCTTTCTTTTCCATTTGTTTTTTCTATTTGCTACATGTATTACAATACAAATATGTTTTTTTCTGATTGTTTTGTCGTGTTCTGAATGATGAACGAACTCAGCAGTAGATCACCCATTTTGTACTTGTCGACTAGCAGATCATGTTTTTCATTCTGTATTTGGGTTTTAAATGAATGAACTTGACAACAAATATATGAATGCCTTCTAGGAGCTTGTAGATTTACTGGAGGAGAAAAATAGGTCCCTGGCAGCAATGCAAGCTACTCATGAGTTGCAAATAAAAGAGCTTAGAACTGAACTTGAAAAGGAACACAACAAATTAGCAAATATAGAGCTAAAATTGCAAGGTGTGACTCTTCACTTTAAATAACTAGTGTGATGTACTCCTTTTTCTTTTTTGAATTCTTCTTGATTTTGCATGAATTACTAACCAAAATTTTACGCTCTTTTCTGCCTTTTTGTTTGCTGTCTCCAACACTTATTCAGAGGAACAAAGTTTGAACAAATCTTTTCAGGAGGAGCTCAGGGTTCTAAAAATGGACAGGCACAAAGTGAGTGCAATTTTATTTGATGATTCTGTGGCTCTAGTGAACATTTTTCTCAACTGTTGCTTATGGACCATGTCTTAAGGTTCAAGCTTATTGCACCAGTCACTGTTAGTGAGATATTGTTGATACTTAGATCTTTTCTTGCCCATCTTGAGGGTAATGAGATTGAACTTGGTGTTTGTACTTTATATAGGTAGTTTAATTGCTCCAATTTTCCTGACTGGGAGGTACCAGTGATTTTTTATGGCTCTTGAGAAGGCTGAGTGCATTAGTTTACAGGAACAGCCTATTTATTGCTATTTTTTTTATTGGAAAACAGACATGGATAGTTGGAATGCCTTACAATATTAGATGCTCATAATTTCAACAGAATATGATGCCATGCCTACATTCACGTTTATTCTTATTCTACTTTGGTTTCTTTCTTCTTTCTTTGTCCTTTTTATTAAGCACTCATGGAATTTAGGAGTTTCTGGAAATATGGATGTTCTGGATTGCAAATTTAAAATCTCTGTACTTTTATAGAATATAGTCATGTACATGTTTATTGAATATCCCGTTACTTCCTGTCAGTTTAGGACGACCTTATGTTTCTTTTCTTTATACTATTGTATGCTTCTGGAAATCCTGCTTATGTTACATCTTCTTTTTCTTACTATGCATTAATATTCATTACTTTTTATATTTTCCTTTTGATTTGAGCTCTGACTTGTGTGTTCTTTATTTGGCATGTTTTATCCATTTACAGACCTCAATGGATGTGAACAAAATTCATGATGAATTGAATGAAAAAACATCAGAGATAAGACGATTGCAGATGGAGTTGAGTAGGTGGGAAGATGCAGATCTTAATGACAGTGTTAAGAATTTGAAAAGAGTCATTGCGACCCTAGAGAAGGAGAATGTTAATCTCAAGGTTAGTTTCATTTCAAAATGTTATCCATGCAAGCAGTGTGCCATGTATGTCACAGAATTCACATTGCTTTTGCCATGTTGGGTTCCTTAACTTCTCATCTATATTGTAGATGGCGAAGAATGAACTTGAGGCTGCTTTGCAAAGGAGCAGGAACTCTTCTCCTGACAAAACTTCTCCAGATGAGGTGATTTTACTGGACTCTCTCTTTCTACACGCACTTGTATGGGTGCACGCCCTCAAGTGCCCACACATGGGGGCATCTATCTATTTCTCACGCACACACGTGGTGGTTAGTTGAGAGAGAAAGCTATAATATCAGCAATTCTCCCTGCCCATGCTACCACACTTCTTTTGTTTATTCGATTACACAAATCTTTACTATTGGTATCATAATCATCCTCATCCAGTCTTTCATTAATTTTTTTCCCAGAAAGCGGATTCAACCACAACTTCTCCTAGAAAGGAGGAAGTGGAGCTATTGTTGCAAAAATTGGAAAGAGATTTGAAGGAAACATGCCATGAAAAGGACAAAGCATTGCGAGAATTGGCCCGTCTCAAGCAGCATTTGTTGGAAAAGGTTGCTATCCTAAAATTTCCATTTCCTATTTTAATATCATATGTCTCCATTACTTTAGTTTATTGTTCCAATCAGTCATTGACCTTTGCTTATTTTTCAAGTTTCATTTTACAGTTCTGATATGCTGCATCATAAAGTGCTCTCTCTTCTATAAAACTGACATGGCCTTAGAGATGTAAATGACCAACTGTGCTACATTATTTAAAAATGATGAGAAATGATGGCCAGCTGATATAATTGCAATCACTGCTATACTTATACAATTATGGTTAATATTACAGGAAATCTCTGGACAAAGAATTTAACTAGCGCATACATTCGTTATGATTTGATTGTTGCACTTCAAGAGTTCTAGAGCTATTTTGATATGTTAGTTCAATAATAAATTCAACTTCATTTCCATAATCTGGGAACATTTCAAACCCTTTTGTCAAAGTTCTGAACTATTATATGTGGCAAACATGATTCAATGGTTTCTCATCTGGAATCTTTTGGAGATGCATTGATATTTTAGTAAATTCAGTTTCCTATGCCAAAATTGTCTCTCCAAATATTCACGCCGAAGCTTATACCATGTACTCATGTCTGCTGTGTCAATTCTCTTATGTTGACATATTTGTGTTCTTGAACATGTGTTGAATTAGCGGCTCCATATAAAGATAATGAAATGTATGATATTTGTCTTGGTATTATTTGTGTTTTTTTTTTTTTGGATCTTGTGATCCTTTGCATATTATAAAAGTAAATTCAGGCTATCAAGTTTTCTGTCCTTAAAACTTCTTCTGCTGTCTAGGAATCTGAAGAATCGGAAAAAATGGATGAAGACATTAAGATTGTTGAAGAACTTCGTCAAAGTAATGAATATCAAAAGGCTCAAATATTACATTTGGAGAAAGCTCTAAAGCTGGCAATTGCAGGCCAGGAAGAAGTCAGAATGATGAGCAACAATGAAATCCAGAAGTCCAAAGAAATGATTGAAGATTTGAATAAAAGACTTGCAAACTGTATGAGCACAATAGAATCAAAAAATGTTGAACTTCTAAATCTTCAAACTGCTCTTGGGCAGTATTTTGCTGAAGTTGAAGCAAAGGTAATCTTCGCTTCTGTTTCCTTCATGTTCTGTTGGTCTTGTAGTCTCTAAATTGTTTTGTTTTTAACTATTCTTCTTATTGCTGTTATTATTACTTTGGCAGGAATATTTGGAGCGACAGTTGGCTTTCACAAGAGAAGAATCAGCTAAGCATTTTCAACTTTTGAAAGTATGCCCCTACCTTCCTTCTTCTTCCGAGTATTATTTGGTTGTTAAACCTTTAAATTTTAAAGTTGTCAGACTGCTCATATTACTTCAGATTGTATAGTTCATAAAGGTTACTGAAAATCCTTAATTTTTTTATGTATGATATTTTTAGTTTTCTAAATGTCTTATGATATGAATTAGATGTCTTCATACTTGCGTAACTGGAATTTGATGTCTGTATTATGAGCAACGTCGGATTATCCTTTTAGAGGGATGTTCTTACATGAATGTACAAAGTCTATCGGCTTCTGCAAGGTTTTGTAGCATTGGACTAATGTTATAAGCCACATGCACAACCTTATCCACTGATGGTGCAATTGAATTTTGTCTGAGTTTCCTCGATAAGATTTTTCTTTTATTTTGAGAAGAAAATCTTCTTATCTGTTGAAAGGTCAAAGCATTTTACCCATTGAATGTTCAAATCCTTATCAAGGTATTTTTGTTATCATATCCATTTCGAAGTATCATTACGAGTTCCTAAGTTTTCTTCATGAATTAAGTTTCTGTTCTGATAAGGTTTTGAAGTCTTGGCTAATGAGATACTCTCATGTGCACAGCATTATCTATAGGTCGTGCATTCAAATTGTCATTGAATTTGTTCCGTTGGAATTTACTTTGACTATTTTTGGACTCAAATTGTCATTTAATTTATCTGATTAATTTTGAAAGGAGGTACTTTACCCCTTTTTGTTTTCAAGCTTGTAGTATGTCTATAGGTTGTGCATTCAAATTGTGTCATTGAATTAATCTGATTAATTTTGAAAAGAGAATCTAATTTAAAGTGTGTGCTTTTCCCCCTTTTGTTTTTAAGTGCTTGTAGTGTATTTTTGTTTTTGTATGCATTTTACAGCAACATTACAGGTTCCTGAGTTTTGTTAAGAATGAAGTTGCTGTTGCATTTGGCCTTTGAATATTGCTTGAAGCCAATGCATGTTCCATTTCGTTTTGCCAACCTGGAAACTAATGTTTTACTTTATTCTGTAAAAATTATTGTTTACCCATTTTCTGGAGAGTAATATGCCTTGATCCGTTCAGGAAGCAGAGAGAGGGACAGAGGAAGCAAAGAGGGAGAAAGAAGTAGTTTTGGCTAAGCTTTCAGATACCGAAAGAAAGTTTGCAGAAGGGAAGAGCAGAGTGAATAAGCTCGAGGAAGACAATGAAAAACTCCGTCGTGCTGTTGAACAGAGCATGACCAGACTTAATAGGATGTCCATGGATTCTGATTTTCTGGTGGACAGGTTAGCCTGTTTCTTTTGTGATTCGGATTTTTGATTATTTTTTTGTATCCCAGTCTGCTACTTAGTTATAAATGGGTTACATCACAGCTGCAAGTTATTGAGATAGCTTATACATGTATCCATCTTTGGGATTGGGAATATCAAACTATAATGGAGGACTGGCTTTTGTTGCAGGCGCATTGTGATTAAATTACTAGTGACCTTCTTCCAGAGAAACCACAGCAAAGAGGTATGGATTTCTGAGTACAGCTGAACAGGATAGAAGATTAAACAAAAAAGATACTCAATTTTCAATGTTATGTTTGTCAGCAATATTTAGTCCCTGCTATACCATGCAGGTAGTTTGTTGTTATATTTTCATTTAGTAGCTTAACCACTGATACATCTAGGCATTCCTATCCATCTCTTCAAGAAGGAAATTGTTACCCCAAGTAAATGTCTGTTTTTTTCGTGGTTTGCTGTAGAACCTTTTGGTTAAAAGACATCTCAAGTTCAACAAATCTTTATTTGGAAAGAATCGATATTTTATTGCTGATCTCACATAGCATTGCTATTGTAATTGCTTGAAGGATTATTGCTTTGGATTCTCATCACTTTAGACACCCATATCCAATTTGACATGGTTTATGCTTGTGGTGGGTTCCAGGTTTTGGATCTTATGGTTCAAATGCTTGGGTTCTCTGATGAAGACAAGCAGAGAATAGGTGCAGCTCAACAAGGTGGCAAAGGTGTTGTTCGTGGAGTTTTGGGGCTACCTGGTCGCCTAGTTGGTGGAATCTTGGGAGGAAATGCAGCTGATGGTCAGACAAATTTGGCATCTGATAACCAGGTTGGTTGTTGTACCTCGTTCCTGATGTTTAATTACTGACCTGTGATTAAGTGTGATAATTTTATAAGCTTTTTGATCTTCTTGTACAAGTAGCTTTATTTTCACTCCTCTTTCTAGGGTCTCATACACAGTGTGTCCTTCAGACCATAATAATCTGGGGTACCATTGAGACAAGTGGCAGGTTACTCAAGCTCTGCCCAGTTATTGATTGATTTTTGAGCTCATCATTGAGCTTATGTTAGTGAAACTTGAATAGAATAGAGTCTGTTAGCATTTGCTTGAGCTCATCATTGGACAGTACACAGCTTGAGCCATCAATCCTCTTATTACAAATTGGCTGCAAGAACCTAGTATACTCCCCTGGAGGATGTGTTCTGATCTGAATCTGAATTCACTCTGAGTTGAAGATTTGATTTTTTATTTTCTTTGCATTTTGCTGTGTACTGTCCAATGAGTGAAGACAGCCCCATTCACTAGAATGATTGAGTTAAAGAAAATACTCATTAGGTGTGGTCACTGTGACTCGGGATGCTTTGTAGTCAAGACATGACAGTAAAGTCAACACCTTTTTCGCTTTTGGTGGTGGTGTGCGGGTTGTTTTTCTCTAGCGAATGCCTTCTTGGCACATAACATTTGCCAGCCTCTAGTCAGGCATCGATAGTGCATGCATGAATTTAGCTGGTAGGAAAGGATGTGTACTTCCCATCCTTAAAAGATAACCAGCTTTCTCACTATCATTTTTTCACGTGTATATTTTGCTTGGTGAGAAGTGCAATGAAAGTGCAAATTTTCATCTCAAGTATATGTCTTTGCAGTCCTTTGCAGATATGTGGGTTGATTTTCTACTCAAGGAAACTGAAGAAAGGGAAAAGAGGGGATCTGGGCAAGAAGATACAGGCAAATCCTATGAAGATTTGCAAGGAAGGAGTCCAAATGCTGCTGGGGTTGGTTCGCCGGTGCCCGACCATGGAACTAGCATATCTGGTATTGCTGGACCAAAATTTTCTCCAGCACAAAATTATGGTCCTATAGCCCCTCGAGGAAATTTACCACCATTTGCGCAATCTGATTCCGAGTTCTCAACAGTTCCTTTAACATCGTTCGACAACAGTTCTCGGATTTCAAGACTATTCACTAAACACTGAGAAATACGTGGAATCATGTAATTAAATCAAATGTATAGATTGTTCATTGATGTTGTAACATGCCATCCGGTTCAGCCAATTCTTTCACAGTAACGAAGAGTTTTCATTTTGACTCCGATGGCTATCTTGTGTTCATTCACCAATTAACTATGTTAGCTTTCTGCCAGTTTACATAATAAACTCACAATTCATTCACTCCATCCCCCCTGTTTTCATCTAGTGTAAATGTACGTTGTCGTCTTAACAACTCCAGTTGAAATGTTCAAAATCCACCTAATCTATCTCTGATCTTGCAGGTGAGGCGGTGCTGATCTTGAGCATTGCCATGTTAATTGAACTTTAAAGTTTCGGCTGTGCCACTGAGGAACTGGCAGCGCTGGCCGATATGAAGGTCAGCGCCAATTAAAATCTCATAGACGATTCCTGTTTCAACCCGCGGCTAATATGAGCTCAAAGTTTCCTTCCTTCACAATTCCCGGAACTTTCTTCGTGCCACATCTCATTTCACAGGGAACTTAAAATGATTCTGATTTATTATTATTCCATCCGCTCATTTGTCGTTTTGCCGCCTTCTTTTCTATCACTTTCTTGTTTTTTCTTCTCCGTAGAATTTGAAATAACAAATTCTTCATTTTATATAACCAATTTGTAAACATTATTGCCGTCAAATCAGTATCAAAACCAAAAAAAGAAAAATGTCTATTCTGTCATAGTTTAACTTGAGCAGCACCTGTAAAACCACCCATGAAAGGAACCGGATGCTCGATCAATGGCTGCCAAAAGCATACCTCATCCAACCTTATAGTTGCCTTAGGTTTGATTCCAGAAGAGCAGTCAGGGGCCAGGCATCTTAGGTTAGATTCAGATTAAACTAATTTTAAGAATACGCCTACGAGAGTGAGCGCGCAGACTCTGGCCGCTCACCTATATCCTGCTCTTTACTTGGTATTCCCCAACTTGAGCTGGCACGCCCATACAGAGGTTTACACGTTACATCACAAGAAAAACTTGATGGCTAGACGTCGGATTGTTCCTCACACACAAACAGCAATCATAACACAAAGCCAAGTTTGATTGCATCCCTTCACATTCACACTCCCGCATTGAAATAGTGTTTACAGCCTTGCACATAAACATGCCGACCTTACCCCGTTAGCCAATGAGGGTGTGTTTCTTTGTTTTATGTTCGGTCAGTTCAGGTAGATCATTGCCGCAATCATGAACCAAAAACATCGACACAAACCAGGAGCACAAAGGTTCAAAATTTATATTATAAACCAATGTACATTTAGTCATCAAAAGCCACCATTATAAGGTGCTATCTGGCAAACTGACCATAGGTCATAGGAATACAAATTAAACCTAAAACTCCAAAAGTAACACCCCTGAAAGACAATTCATTCAAAATGCAACCCAAATACTTTAAAACAATTAGTAGGGCGAAGAACAAAAGAAGCCCTAGCAAATTATGGGTAAAGCAATCACAAGCTGCGAACCCAGGTTTACCCAGTGTTTGCTGGAAACACAACAAGGAGCCAAATCTAAACTCTCTTGGCTTTCAAAGAAGCCACTGGGATCTTGCTCAGAACCTTAGCATCGAACACTGCATATTGCTTTTTTATCTCAACCATTGCCTTCTCTGCCAAGGGATCAACTTTGTCCTCGTACTTCTCATAGAGAACAGGTACAGTGTGCAGCAAAACAAAGCCTGTTAAAATCATTGGAAATATTCAGTGCATAAATATCTAGCACACGATTGAACAAACAGCATAAATCAGTTTCCAAGGTCATTACATATATAAAACAAGGTCAGGAAATGGCACGAACTCCCCACAATTGACAGGACCCACAATCCGGCAATAATCTGGCATTAAAACAGACGAGCAATTTTAGTAAACCACAATTAGAACCAAAAGCAATTGTCCAGCTCAATTTATAATTTGTCAAGGTCAGGAGTATACAAATGGCAAATGATCAGCGGAGTAGAGTAGAACATGAAAACTAGCAAAAACACTCATGAACAAATAATGTAGAACTTGACAGCAGTAAATTCCAGATCCATATGTAGCAGGAATAAGGTTGCAAAAATAAATAAATAAGAAATATTAAATGATCATCTTCAATTACAAGTTGAACCTCTAGAAACGTAACTAATGAGTATGTGAGAGATATTCAAGAAACATACCATGAGAAACTTCTTAAAGTCTTTTCCTGCCGCAACACTGCGTAAGCCCGCAAATGCACTATTGATCTCGACACATAGTGCTGAAGCAACCTGCAGGACCAGTTTTTCCGGAAGATGAACTTCTGGGATGCGAGGTGGACTCCTACAAAACATCGGAAAGAAAATTACAACCACCCAGCCTCTAATTTGTTGATGCACCTCCCAATCCACCAAAACACATGAAAGAGAATATTATTACTTGTTGATGAGAGTACAAGCATTAGACCAGAGGAACAAGAGTGCAGCAGCGAGTATCAAAATGTGACACACTAGAGTAAGCAGGTGGTATTCGATCAACTCGAAAAGGACCCACATTGCGGTGACAAATCCAAGTACACCTGCTGAAACCTTCTTGTTCCTCCACAGAAACACATCAGCAGCTGCACAACAAATTTACCACGAAATCCACACAGTCATTTTCTTCCCCTTTAATTTTCACACAGCAAAGGAAAAGGACAGCGACGACTAAATCTAAATCATATGCAAGTAACAATCTATCTATCTATCTATATATATAATAGATCGCAGCATGATTTAAAAATATATATACAACAAAAATGAAAGTTTACTGAATGAAGCACGTTTTAAACGACCGTACGTTTTCCACCGCCGAGTACATGATGGACAGGCTTTTCTCTACCAAACAAGCGCCAAATTTTGGCCTTCACCGACTCCAAAGGATCCGGTTTATCTGAATCCAACTCCGAATCCGACGACGAAGATTCGTGATGGTGAACCTTCTCGATAATCTTCTCCATGACTGACTCAGTCGGACTCTCTGATTGCTCCGCCATTCTAATCTGGATCTTCCCAAATTAAGTTTCTTTTTTTTTAATAATAATAATAATGTGAATTTGGGTGCGAGAACACAGAGGGGAGTGATGAAAAAGTGCGAGAGTAAAAGTACGTGAGGTATATTTAAATCGTAGGTGTGGGTCCGAGCCTCAAGTTTGGAGTTTACGAAGCTGTGGTTTGGTTGAATTTGAAAAGAAAAAGGTTGGGTTGACGATCTCATAACTTTTATTAGATGTGAGATTGAGGAGATCGATGAGTTGACGGCGTTAACTGATAGATTTGCTTTCATACGTTGAGACAATGAAGGACGGTGGTGGATTGGATGGTTGTAAAGGCATCGAGACGTGGCATTGGTGGAGTGGACGGCTGCTACTGTTTTGCTGGTCAGAAAAAATTTCAGGAAAAAAAAAGAGAGATTATATTTAAGATTTGATTTTTTTTTCAATGAGTTAAAAAAAAAAGGATTTTAGGATGCCACTTGGGCAGCATCTCTTTCAAAGGAAAATAAATTGCTTTTCTTCTTCTTCTTCTTCATTTTAGTATTTTTCTTGAAAAAAAATGGTGAAGCTTTAGCTTTTGCCGACAGCTCCAAATTCTTTTTCTGTGAACATGAAACTGATGACATTTATTGTTGTTTACCGGTGCACGGGAAGGGAATTGATTTAATATATATATATATACTAGTTACATGCCCCGCGCGATGCTGCGGGTCAATTATTTTTTGCATTTTAAAAATAGTTAAGATCTAAAAGTATTAGGTTTTTTTACAAAGTTATACCCAAGAGTCTCAGGTTTGGTTGCAACACCTGATCCAAGAGTAATGTTTATAATATTAATAATAACATT
>Ga0307518_10002273_pt1 | contig 14049 bp, 11 predicted proteins | sample 25_EM_MG_FD_203889 | JGI IMG/M metagenome (GOLD analysis project Ga0307518, IMG submission 203889) | Populus trichocarpa ectomycorrhiza microbial communities from riparian zone in the Pacific Northwest, United States - 25_EM | ecosystem: Host-associated > Plants > Roots > Unclassified | place...
ATTTTTTATGTTGGCTTATTGCTTTCGATTAATATGGTCATTGGATAATTTGGCTAATTGAGCCAATAAGAGCTGCGCAACCAGCCCCCTTTTTTTTCCTGGCAAGTTGCGCCTCTTCCTCAGGCACCGCACAACAAAAATGCGCCACTGCGAGCGGCGCAACTAATCTAATTGTGTTTAATTGGATCTAATTGGACCATTGTGACGGTTTGTTTATGAGTATAATTATAGGTATTTTTTAAAGTATTTTTTGTATTAAAATGATATTTTTTTATTTTAAAAATTATTTTTAAAATCAATGCATTAAAATATATATAAAAAATTAATTTTTAGTAAAAATTTTTTTAATTTTTTTTAAAAACATGGGTTAGCCCGGTTTTCAAACGGGGTTTTAATGGTGCAACTAAGTAAAATGTATTATACTGATTTGCAAAGTATTTTTACTTACTGCGCTATTTTTATTTTAAAAAATAAAAACTCATTTTTTCTATTATCATGGAACTGTCAAGGCCCCTGACAAAAGTTATCATAGGAAAAGTAATTTAGACAAAACTAGTTAGTTGCCTGCTATAACTGGGAATTTTTCAAAAGCGTTTTTAAATTTCATTTTTCTATTATCATGGTACTCGTAGCATGCTGGAGTACGTTGGCAGCCCATAAACAGCTGAAGGAATGGGCTCATTGGAAGGGTTCTTATGAGTACTATGGCTCATGGGAGGTCACGCCTTAGGCCTGAGATGTTGATTCAGTGGAATTAGATGGGGCTGTAAGACTTGGTTTACCACGTGACATGATTCGTGGCTTGGGCACTTTAGGTTTTCTCCGGGGGGATGGGCTTCGCTAGATGACGGATCTTGTTGGCTAGAAGCACCCATCGTGAAAATATTTCCCTCATATATTATTAAAATATAATTTTTATATTAGTTATTTAAAAAGAAATTTATCTCACATTTAAAAAGTAAAAGTAAGAGATTTTGTGAAGAGATATAAAATTAATAAATTTAGATGTTAGAGGAAAGCCAATATATATATATATATATATAATGGCACCTGGCTGTGACATAAATAGTTTTTTTATTTATTATTTTCATAGTTAATTAATTAAAGTTAATTAATTTTTAAAATTAATTAATCTAATAATTATATATGACATCTCTTGTCAAATTATTCAAATAATTTGAATGATAAGTTGTCTTTTAAACTCTACAAACATATTGGTATGAAGATGGGAGATGGGAGAAAACTTCCTTTTCTCTTGTGTAGTGGTTTTTTTTCCACTAGAATCTTGACAAATATTTTTTGAATTGTCATTAATTTATATTTAATAAATCATTCTTCTAATAAAAATATATATGTTATTGTCAAAAACAATTACATGAATAGAAGAAGATAATTTTAACTAAAAAGTATTTTTCCTCTAGAATTTTAATCATTACATTTTTTACAAATTAATATCTATTTTAATTTATATATAATTAAATAAAAATATATTTTAAAAAGTGCTCTATAACAACACGTGGGCATTATACTAGTATTCATAAATAATCGGCTTGTCATCACACAATTGGTAAAATAATAATAACATCAACGCACACATAGCAAACCACAATAAATTAATCTATGCTGAGCACATCTGTTTTCATTTATATTAAAAGATCATAGATTGGAGATCGTAGAAGATACTGATGACGTGGCAATAGAGAACCTAGTTATAAGATTCATCTGGGTGGATCAACCCGTCAATCTGGATAATGAAAAAAATTCGGTTTTTTATATTTTTTTTAAAATAAAATAAATAAATTATATTATATTTTCTTGAATACAGATTTAAGAATAGTTATTTAGAGGAGTATTTTCTTGAATACAGATTTAAGAATAGTACATTTGACTAAAAGTTGGAAAAGAATAGAAGCTTCCTACGTTGCTTTTCCACGTTTATTCTTTATTCTTTTTTGTTTTTCCTAATTTTGAATTTATCAACTAGTTGTTTTTATTACTTTTATACATATAATAAAATATGCTCTGATATTTTGAATTTTCCGCGAGGATAGCATGCATAGACCTCCATCCCTAGTTTGTTTTCCTCTCTCTCTCTCTCTATTTTCCTAATTTTGAATTTATCAAATTTATTTTTACTTCTTTTATGCATATAATAAAATATGCTACGATATTCTGTGTTTTCTAATAAACTATTTTTATGTGATTTTATGTCTATAAAAATCATTATATGACAGTTTTTTCCGTCAAACTATTATAATATATTTTCTAAAAAAATCTCTATTAAAGAATATAATAATTCATAATATAATATAATAATATATAAAAGTATTTTCATCTAGTATTTCAAGAATTTGATACAAAGACAATTGAAAAATCAATGTATATATTTTGACTTCACACTAACATATTTTTTATCGAGTAGAAAAAATATATCTATTAAAAAGTATGTGAAAAATTGTCAGTGTTATTTTGTGTGTCTTTATTAATTTCATGTGATGATATTTTGTCATCTACTTGCTGCTTAATGGGACCGAAAACTCGATGAGCACCTCCACCTGCAACACGACGATACCACTCCTGCTTCCGCCATCACTGCTGTCTATTTTATCGTTTCTCTCATCGAGTGTCCTCGTGAGGTGACGAGGCATTCTAGAATTGACCTTTCCTTGAATGCGCTGAACTGGTGAATGTGCGCATTTACAGTGGAAATTCACATTACACGGGGGGGATTCAAAGGCACTCAAACATTATGGCGTTACTTTTCTTTTCGCATGGTGGCCGGCAGCGGTAAGCAGGAATGGATTACACGTGAGTATTGTTTTTTTTGGATTTGATGGCTAATAAATAGTGTATAAATATTATTAAATTCAACTTAAAATATACCGATTCCAATTTTTTATATATATATATAATATTTAATTTTTTTTAATACAACATGATACATACGGACATAAAACATAAATATATAAATGATATTTATTATTTATTAGTTAATAAATAATACATATTTTAATAAATAATTCATGGATATCCGTGCATGGTATGGAAATTAAAAAAGCAGCGTTTTTCTGCCGAACTCTTCCACATCCTTTTGACTTTCTAGAAGGCGAGGCAATTAACGGAACGACCACTAACGGTGGGAGAGGCTGGAGGCTGCTAAACATTATGATTATTAAATATCAGGTGCAAGTAGGATGTGGGCCTCCATCCACCTCGGCAGATCAATTGTGCCGCCTGATAAAAATATTATATAAACTGGTTTTCTTGATTCCAATAATATTAATTAATAATAAAGGAATGATGCGGGTGTTTTTTGAAGACGAAATTTCTTTGTTGACTGACTCGTTGATGGCGGGTGAGAGAAGAAATGGACGGTTGAATGGCAAAGGTACCGGCTACTAGAACAAGGCGTGACAACGTAAAGAATCAAACGCTAATAAACTAAAAAACAGGGAGACGGCTAGCATAGATGCTTTCCCTTCGATTTTTCACAGTACTGCGGAGAAGATAACAAACTTTGATGGGGAGGGGGAGAGTCGTGCTATTCAAACTTAAATTATAAAAGCCGGCAACTTGACTGGAGACTACCCAGCCAGCCCTCCATTTGACTTGGTGGTTATTTCCCATTCTCCTCTTTTAAATAGTCTTTCCACTAATTCTTAACATCCACATTTGCCAAATCCCGAGCTTTCTTTCAATGTTAAGAGACAGAGAGTCATGGGTCCTCTTGGCGGAGTTTCAGGTTTCTTTCCCCAAACCATGAATGGTGAAATACCTGTAGAATCAGTCAGATCGAGTTTTATTTACTACTTGTAGCTGTTAAAATCATTAAGTATAGCTTAGTTATAAAGACAACAGGGCAGAATTGCAGACACGTACTACTGGTTTTGTTTTTATAACTACGTGCAAAGATGGCGGCAGTTTTAGCCGGAGATGATCTGGCAAGATCAATGAGCAGCAGCAGCAGGAGGAGCTTTAGTTACAGGAGCTGGGCGTCTGCTAGCATAAGAGAAGCATGGACTGCACCGGTGGACGTTTTCAGCCAGAATAGCGGGAGGAGGCAGCAGCAGATGGACGACGAGGAGGAGCTGCGATGGGCAGCTATCGAGAGATTGCCGACTTATGATCGGATGAGGAAAGGGGTTCTAAGGCAGGTACTTGATAATGGAAGAATGGTTCAAAGTGAGGTTGATGTAACAAGGCTTGGAATGCAAGATAAGAAGCAGTTGATGGAGAACATACTTAGAGTTGTTGAAGAAGACAATGAAAAGTTTCTGAGGAGAGTTAGAGACAGGACTGATAGGTATATAATTTTTCCTTTTCCTTTTCCTTTTTTCTGTTTGATTAATAGGTTTAATTAATTTCTCCATGTATAGGGTGGGGATTGAGATTCCAAAGATTGAAGTTCGATTTCAGCACTTATCAGTGGAGGGTGAAGTTTTTGTTGGGAGCAGAGCACTTCCTACCTTACTTAATGCCACGCTGAATGCAGTAGAGGTGCTTCTTCCTCTTCCTCTTCTTCTTTTTAACTGATTATAAAAGGAGGGTGGTGAATTTATTTTTTCTTGAAGCTTTGTTCTCATTTTGAATTGATTATGATTAAATTTGTTAATGATTATTGACATGAGCTATATAGTTGTTTTGTGTATGCCATTTTGATCAAGTGAAATATGGATGATTACTTATTCTGTGTTTCTGTTCTAATTTCTTGTGTACATTAGAGTATTCTTGGATTGGTTGGGCTTGCTCCATCAAAGAAGAGAACAGTTCAGATTCTTCAAGATATCAGTGGAATTGTCAAACCATCACGGTATTTTTCTGAAACTACGGATTGATATATTCTAATTCCTCTTTTAGTAGGAACAGGATGATGGCAAAAGGGGTGTGTGTGTGTGGGGGGGCGGATGCTTGTATACTGAATATCTGTTCTTCATCTTCTTTCATCTTGTGTTTATCTGACGGAAAAATGAAGTCTGGTTTTTCTAGTACTCGCGTTTATTATTGCTCACATGGTCATTTTCAGGATGGCCCTACTTCTGGGTCCTCCAAGCTCGGGGAAAACAACAATGCTAATGGCACTTGCAGGCAAACTCCACCGGGAGCTAAGAGTATGTTTCATGAATCTTGAAGCTAAATCATTTTCGGTTTATTAGCCCTTTGCCTAACTGGCTGTATGATAAGTTATTTAATCTCAGTATAAACTTGTTTAATCTTCTCTTTGTGAACAGTCATCCGGGAAGATCACCTATTGTGGGCATGAATTGAAAGAGTTTGTTCCTCAGAGGAGTTGTGCTTACATTAGTCAGCATGATCTTCATTATGGAGAAATGACAGTCAGAGAGACATTGGATTTTTCTGGACGCTGCTTAGGTGTGGGCACGAGGTATGAACTGCTGGCGGAACTCTCTAGGCGTGAGAAAGAAGCAGGAATTAAGCCAGATCCAGAAATTGACGCGTTCATGAAAGCCACAGCAATGTCAGGACAGGAACATAGTTTGGTCACTGATTATACTCTCAAGGTTTGGTTGCTTTCTGCATTTAAAGTTGGTCCATTTTTATCCTGTTCTTACCTTTATTTTGCTACTCTATTGAACAACTCAAGTTGCAAGATTGACTCCTTAAGAATCTTTAACTGCAGATACTCGGATTGGATATTTGTGCTGATATTTTGGTTGGGAATGACATGAAAAGGGGTATTTCTGGAGGGCAGAAGAAGCGTGTGACTACCGGTAACACCCCCCCTCCTCAGTAGATTTAACTAACTGTTGAACATAGAAAAATCCACTCTCTTGCGATCCCATTTGTCACTTACTAGTATCAATAATGCTTGTTGTCAGTTCTCTCAAAATTTGTTCAAACACCAGCTGTACCGGTTATCTTTACAGTAAACTCTGCTTTTGGAAACCTATAATGTCTATGCTCCTGAAAACTCATTTTTCTCCATTTGCTCTTCTTCAATAAAGTTTTCCTTTTGACAATGTTGCTTGCTAAGACGCATCGTGTAAACTGAATGCAGGAGAGATGTTGGTGGGACCAGCAAAGGTTCTTTTAATGGATGAAATATCTACAGGGTTGGACAGTGCCACTACTTTCCAGATTTGCAAGTTCATGAGGCAAATGGTCCATACCATGGATGTAACTATGATAGTTTCTCTCCTACAGCCAGCACCAGAGACATTTGAGCTTTTTGATGACATTATCCTGCTTTCAGAGGGTCAGGTTGTCTATCAAGGTCCACGCGAGCATGTCCTTGAATTCTTTGAACACATGGGTTTCAGATGCCCTGATAGGAAAGGAGCTGCTGACTTTTTGCAAGAAGTAACTTCCAAGAAGGACCAGGAACAATATTGGTTCAGAAAGAATATACCTTACAGATTTATTTCAGTTCTTGAGTTTGTGCGAGGTTTCAACTCTTTTCATGTCGGCCAACAACTTGCTTCAGATCTTAGGACTCCTTATGATAAATCAAGGGCCCATCCGGCTGCATTGGTCACAGAGAAGTATGGCATCTCAAATTGGGAGCTGTTCAGGGCATGTTTCTCAAGAGAGTGGCTGCTGATGAAGCGGAACTCTTTTTTGTATATATTCAAAACAACCCAGATAACAATCATGTCAATAATTGCCTTCACAGTGTTTTTTCGGACAGAAATGAAAGTGGGGACTGTACTAGGTGGACAAAAATTTTTTGGAGCATTGTTTTTCAGTCTAGTCAATGTGATGTTTAATGGGATGGCAGAACTTTCAATGACAGTTTTCAGGCTCCCTGTCTTCTATAAACAGAGGGATTTCTTGTTCTTTCCTGCGTGGGCTTTCGGCTTACCAATATGGGTACTCAGGATTCCATTATCGTTAATGGAATCAGCGATATGGATTATCCTAACATATTACACAATTGGTTTCGCTCCTTCTGCTAGCAGGTAAGAAGGGTTTGAAGTTTTGCAATTCCCAACTCCTTTTCATTTGAACTCCATTTGCACTTGCTGGGAACTTTGTTTTTTTTCTCTCCTTTATGTAGTTGCGGATGGCCTCTTAGTTAGATGTTAGATTTTCATTTTATTTTTTCATGTACTAATTCTTAGGATAAATACATTGAGTGAATTTACAATCGCTTCAATAACTTTTACCAACAAACATCTCCTCTGTTTTCTTCAGGTTCTTCAGACAGTTCCTTGCATTTTTTTGCATACATCAGATGGCTCTGGCCCTCTTTCGTTTCATTGCTGCTGTTGGAAGAACACAAGTCGTTGCAAACACACTAGGGACCTTCACCTTGCTTTTGGTTTTCGTGCTCGGAGGATTCATTGTTGCCAAAGGTAAGCAGACAGCCCTTTTACTATTGCATCTAGTATTTAATGCGAAACACCATCTAATCAACTTGTTATTCCTTTCAACAAAACCTGTGAATCCTTTAGATTCTCTCTAAGGAAATGATTTAGTTAAGCATTCTTTTCACCCTTTGGCTACAGACGACATTGAGCCATGGATGATCTGGGGCTACTATTCCTCTCCTATGATGTATGGACAGAATGCCATTGTCATGAATGAATTCCTTGACGAAAGATGGAGTGTGGTAAGATGTCTTAATTTATATTTTCATTCTATTATAGATACAATATTCTCTTAATTTCAAATTTAAATGGATGTTATGGAGCCTGCAAGCTTTTTGCGCCAAAAATAAATCATCATCAAAGTTCTATAACGTTTTTTAATTGCAGAATAATACGGACTCTAATTTCGCTGGAGAAACTGTTGGGAAAGTGCTTCTGAAGGCTAGAGGCTTCTTTACTGATGATTATTGGTTTTGGATTTGTATCGGAGCACTCTTTGGGTTTTCGCTTTTATTCAACGTTTTATTTATTGTAGCATTGACTTTCTTGAACCGTAAGTTACTCAGCCTGATGCTCATTCTGGGTTATTGGATGGAGATGAAATTTCAATATGACAAATGTGAGGAAATTCTCTTTCAGCTTTGGGTGACTCAAAAGCTGTCGTTGTGGATGACGATGCGAAGAAGAATAAGAAGACATCATCTGGACAACAGAGAGCAGAAGGTCTGACACTTTCAAAGCCTTTTCCTTTTCTGTTGTTCCCCTCCCTTCACTTTTTGCAGATATAGCACATTTCACCAAGTTAATTATGGCTCTAACTTAATTCAAGAAGGTAGCATACAATATGCCTGAACATGAGTATTAGTTGAGAAGGTTGACATTGTGATGATATTAACATATCCCAGTCCAATGTTCAGAAAAGTCCCAACTACCTCAACTGTGCCCTCCGACTGGAATGAATAAGTGTCTGGAAAATGGAGAAATTCACAGTCGTGACATTTACATGTTGCTATTGTAAACATGCTTATTTTGTGGAATCGAGCTTCTAGGATATTATATTTTATTCTGTGATCAATTACAGGTATTCCTATGGCAACGAGAAATTCTACAGAAATTGGTGGCGCAGTGGATAATTCAACAAAAAGAGGAATGGTTCTGCCATTCCAGCCCCTTTCACTTGCATTCAACCATGTGAGCTACTATGTGGATATGCCTGATGTAAGTCGTCATCGAGTTTTTCATTTTTTTGGGCATTTACACCGAAGTTTTTTGTTCTTGAAACTTCTTTTTTCTGTGCGAGAACACTTGATCTGTATAACCAGGGATGTTGCGGATCTCCTGAGAGTGTCATGTCAGGAAACATGTGCACATTGTTCTTGATTAGAAAACATATTAGCCTAATAGATAACATTTTCAAATGTAAATTTCTCACCCTTAGGTAACATTGAAAGTTCACTGCTACTGGCCAAAAGTTTCAACTCTGGAACACATGAAGGTTCTCGATTTGTTTTAATGCATTGAAGAGTTAAACTGATTTTCAACTTACAATAGAATAAAATAAAAACTTCTTCCCATGTTAAAGATGAATTGCAAGCAGCTTATGTTCCCCTAGAGAAAAAAATTTAGTTTTTATTGTTGGACATTGAGATCAAAGGTTGTTTTTTCCATGCCAGGAAATGAAGAGTCAAGGAATTGATGAAGAGCGTCTTCAACTGCTCAGAGATGTTAGTGGTGCTTTTAGACCAGGGATATTGACTGCACTTGTGGGCGTAAGTGGTGCTGGGAAGACCACCTTGATGGATGTGTTAGCTGGAAGGAAGACCGGTGGTTACATTGAAGGAAGTATTAACATCTCAGGCTATCCAAAGAATCAAGAGACATTTGCTCGTGTGAGCGGTTATTGTGAACAGAATGACATTCATTCACCTCGTGTTACTGTTTATGAGTCTCTTCTGTACTCAGCCTGGCTCCGTCTTTCTAAAGATATAGATACAAAAACCCGAAAGGTATGTAATGTTTCTCAGTAATCAGTTATTCCTGGATTTTTGAGAAGTCTTTTTTCTTCAGAGATCTTACCCTCTCTTATTTTCCTTGTACGATTTATTATTCTTATTATCTTCACTATATGGTCCACAGATGTTTGTTGAAGAAGTTATGGAATTGGTTGAGCTAAATCCCCTCAGAGATGCCTTAGTTGGACTTCCAGGTTTAGACGGCCTATCAACAGAACAAAGGAAAAGATTGACCATAGCAGTAGAATTGGTAGCTAATCCCTCTATCATATTCATGGATGAGCCAACTTCTGGTCTTGATGCTAGAGCTGCTGCTATCGTGATGCGTACTGTCAGAAACACTGTGGACACAGGTAGAACTGTTGTGTGCACCATTCATCAGCCTAGCATAGACATTTTTGAAGCTTTTGATGAGGTAAATTTCAAGTTTTTGAATGTTGCCTTTTGATTTTGATTTTGATTTCCCCCCCTTTTTTTTGTGTGTGTCAAATTTGAATGCAACTTGATATTTTTCTTGTTCCAGCTGTTGTTGATGAAAAGAGGAGGTCAAGTCATTTATGCCGGATCTCTTGGTCACCGTTCTCACAAGCTCATAGAATATTTTGAGGTGACAATTTCTCCTGTCCTGTTTCCATCTATGATTCCTTTAGCATCAAAGAGAATTTTTCCTTTCTTCTAGGGAATAAATAGTAGGGTTACTAATCGTGCCTCATGTCCATGCATAGCTCCTGATCATTCCCACTTCCCAGGCATTGAAATTAAGTAGTCTAATACTGTAGAATGTTATTTCAAGTTCTAGCGAAATAAATTGTGATATAACAACCAAGCCTCAATCCCAAACTAGATGAGGTTGGCTATAAGGATCATTTTGCGCCATTCCGCACAACCATTATCAAAAGCATCCATATAGACAGAAATTATGATATTAACTAATATTTTTATTTAAATACAGGCTGTCCCAGGTGTTCCCAAGATAAGAGATGCGTATAACCCTGCAACATGGATGCTCGAAATTAGTGCTCCTTCAATGGAGGCACAACTGGATGTAGACTTCGCAGAACAATATGCCAACTCCTCCCTCTATCAGTAAGCCTGGATATATCATGATAGCCATAAATTGCCTAGAGTTTTGTAGTTTTCTTCTTATTTTCTATGTTGAAATGCTTTCAGGAGGAATCAGGAAATTATCAAAGAGCTAAGCACACCAGCACCAGGATCCAAGGATCTCTACTTCCGAACCCAATACTCCCAAACTTTTCTTACTCAATGCAAAGCTTGTTTCTGGAAACAGCATTGGTCTTACTGGAGAAACCCTCGTTATAATGCCATTCGTCTGTTCATGACATTAGCCATTGGAATAATATTCGGTCTCATCTTTTGGGACAAAGGACAGAAGACGTAAGGCTTTGAATTCTGTCTTGAAAAATAATTGTTGTACCCATACTATTGCTTACTTTATACCAGTATACGGCAGGAGTAGCCTGTATTTTGTTCAAAAGGGAGGGAAACGTTCCTGATTTTGAGAACTTGCACATTTTTTGAATGCCATATGTTATCTTCTTGCTTTCAATTCTGCACTCATACTGACAGGTAAATTTGATTTGTTAACAGATTTAGCCAGCAAGATCTATTGAATGTTTTCGGAGCCATGTACGCAGCGGTGCTTTTCCTTGGTGCAACCAATGCTGCGGGAGTGCAGTCTATAATTGCTATTGAGAGAACAGTTTTCTATCGCGAAAGAGCAGCTGGAATGTACTCCCCATTGCCTTACGCATTTGCGCAGGTAAAAATATGTGGGAGGCCTCTTTTTATTTACAGGACAATTTCTACCCCCATCCTCCATCCTTCTCTTAATTCACCATGATCAGTAGGACTCAAATGTCGTTATACATGCTTTCAGGCTGACAGGATAATTTCTTGCAGGTGGCCATAGAAGCAATTTATGTAGCAGTACAAACTATTGTTTATAGCATTCTCCTTTTCTCCATGATGGGCTTCGAGTGGACGGCTGCAAAGTTCTTGTGGTTCTACTACTTCATATTCATGTGCTTTGTTTACTTCACATTGTTTGGGATGATGGTTGTTGCATTGACCCCTGCCCCACAAATTGCTGCCATTTGCATGTCCTTCTTCACGTCCTTCTGGAACTTGTTCTCTGGTTTCCTTCTTCCTAGGCCTGTAAGTAATCTTAAACTCAGCTGCATTATATTTAATAAATCATTCGCAATGTTGTTATTTATAATTGATGAATGATGATGCATGCTTTTCATCCTAAACCCTTGCTCGTTTCCTCGTGTAAATAAAAACTAATAATTTTGCTCATTCATTACAGCAAATACCTATTTGGTGGAGGTGGTACTACTGGTGTTCTCCAGTGGCTTGGACATTATACGGCCTCGTGACATCTCAAGTGGGTGATAAAACCAATACAATCAGCGTACCTGGCGAGTCTGAAGATGTGCCAATAAAGGAATTCCTCAAAGGATACTTGGGATTTGAATATGACTTTCTTCCTGCCGTGGCCGCCGCCCATCTTGGATGGGTTGTCCTCTTCTTCTTTCTGTTTTCCTATGGTATCAAGTTCCTCAACTTCCAGAAGAGATAAAACCTACAGCTTCACTACTATAGTCCTAGAACAGTTTTAATAATACATAAAATCAAAGGTGTAATTATTCATAGATGGGGAAGCAAAACGTCACCCCTGTTTTTGGCCTTGTTTTTTTTATTTTTTTTCCCTCTCGATCTTGTGTGTATTACTATAGCATTCTTTTGACCTGGCTTTCATAAGGGCAGTTATTAATAAACGGCAACAGATGTGTTCCTACAGAATTAAGAAGCTGAATCAAATGTTTAGTTTAGTCCCTTCCTTTCTTTTCCTTTTTTCAACAACTTTTCTACTTTTCCATTCATGAGATATGCATTAGATTCAATTCTTCGTTGAAAAAAAGATTCACTTCTGCTGGGGCTTTTTGTTTTTTCGCTGAGAATAACAAACACTAATATACATCTATCAGAATCTCTTTCTTTCTAGAAGCTTCATATTCGAACCTCTCCGTTGTTGGAAGAATTCTGATCAGAACTTTGGTCACCCACGAATGGCATTTTCATTGATGATACCTTAGAAAATCTTCAAAAGGTACTTCTTGTTTTATGGATCTAGACTTCTATGCTCAAAATAGATTTGGTATTTATATACGTCCGCATACCCACCAAATTTTTTTCAGCGAAGAAAAGGAGGAAAAAAAAAAGAGATACGGGTAATTGATTTAATTAGTATTTTAAATAGTATGATTATAAAATACAACAATAATAAATAAACTGATAAAAAAATAATAGTGAAAAAAGATAAAAAGAACTCGATCTAAGCCCACTCGGATCATCAACAACTTAATGTTAAAGGGTGAAACTAAAAAAAAAAAAAAAAAAGGGGGAAAAAAATTCAAAAACCAATTTCTAATAAATCAAATGAGAACTTGATAACTCCATAGAAAACAAAATGAAAAGAAACAATATGAAGCTCAATCTCTAGAAAATAAAATGTTGAAAGATGAAAATTAAAATATATATATAATTAAAAAAAGGTTAAAAAACTCGATTTGGATCCACCCAAATCAAGATGCAAAATTTTTGACTCAGTCGTGATACCAAGGTGATTGTGTTCAAAAGAAAATTGAGTAAAATCATGAAGTTCACATGTTGAAAGATGAAATTAAAATGAATCAATTTAAAAAAGGACAAAAAAAAAGTTAGCCTACATTAACCGTTGAAACTAGTAACTCTGGTCTTGAACCTAGAACTAACCTCATAGAGGATAAAATTATATAAAAAAGAACACTTTAAACAATGATATTAAACAAAACAAATATCAATTAAAAAAATAAGGGTCAAATTTAAAAAAATAAAAAATAAAAGGGATTGAAATTGAAAAACATTTGTAATTTTATAGCTTATTAAAATTTAAAAAAAAAAGTTGTAATACAAAATACATGGACCAAATATGAAGGAAAAATTGAAGGAGCTGGTTTGAATTTTTAAAGGGGTTGGAACTGAATTTGAGGAGAAAAGAGAAAAGAAAAAAAATGATCGCCTGTACCACACTAGTGACATGTTTGGCACACACGCAACCCCATCATGTAGGGAGCGTATAGACCTTCAAAATGCTGCCATGGAAGGCAATGCTTGGTGGTTGAACAACCCCGCATGCGCTGCCTGAACGATGCAGGGTTGTTCACACGTGTCAATAGGTTTTTTAATAATATTTAATATATGTAAATTACAATAATTCCCTTAAATAACTTTCAAATTAATAATGAAATCAATGTAATAGGATAAAAAAAAGTTTTTGTGAGAGAGTTATATTGATTTTGTCTTTAAAGGCTTTAAAGTAATTTAACTATTTAAAAAAATTTGAAAATGCCATAGCACCCCTGATTGAAAGGCATCATATATTCTTTTATTGTAGGGGTATATCAATAATTTTATCGTACAAGAAAATAAAACTATTAACCTAACCCTGCATAAATTGTTAAAAATATTGTATTATAGTGAAAAAACCACATTGCCCCCTTTCCTAGTCTAAAGGTTTTTTGGGTGAGAGGTTACTTGTCAAATCACTATTTCAATGAATATTGATATGTTTGTAGAGCTACACTAATTTCATTTAGTTTTTTTCTTTAGATTTCATTTTAGTTCATATTCTTTCAATTGTT
>Ga0307518_10002274_pt1 | contig 14046 bp, 11 predicted proteins | sample 25_EM_MG_FD_203889 | JGI IMG/M metagenome (GOLD analysis project Ga0307518, IMG submission 203889) | Populus trichocarpa ectomycorrhiza microbial communities from riparian zone in the Pacific Northwest, United States - 25_EM | ecosystem: Host-associated > Plants > Roots > Unclassified | place...
TAGGGAAGAAGATTTGGAAGTTTCAATTTTACTAATAGTTTGTTCCAAGCAAAGTGGTTTTCGAAACTATTTTTCAAATTTTTCTAGGTTTATTTACCATTTAAAAAGTTTATCAATGAAAAAAAAAATTAATTAAAAAAAATTTGACTTAGTTTTTTTTTTTTTTTTGAGTAAAATACACTTTCTAGAAGTTAAATAAATAAATATATCCTATTATTTATCGATTATATCAAATTTAATCTTCAATCTCTTATATATTTTGTTTTTTATTTTTTTTATTAATTTTCAATTTTATCATTTGAAATTTGATTGTTTTTTATTTCAACGTTAGTCCTTATTATTTTCATTGTTATTTTTTTTTCTTTTATCATTTTCTTAATTAAATTTTGTAATCTATCAAATTTGATTTTCATTCTTTTTATTGCTATTTATTTTATTTGAAATAATTTATTAAATTTTATTTTTTTAATTTCATCATTTATATATCTGGTTTGGTCTTCATTCTTTTGATTGCTATTTATTCTATTTGAAATAATTTATGAAATTATATATATTTTTTAATTCCATCATCCTTCAACTTTTTGATCTGTTAGATTTGATCCTTATTTTTTTTATTGCTATTTGTTATATTTAAAATGATTTATGAAATTGAAAATTTCTTTTAATTTCATCCTCCAACTTTTCCACCTGTCAGATTTGACCCTCGTTCTTTTGATTACTGTTTGTTTCATTTGAAATAATTTATGGAATTTGATTATTTTTTTAATTTCATCATATTTTAATTTTTTATCTGTGAGAACTGGTCTTTTTTTTACCACTATTTATTTTATTTAAAATAATTTATGAAATATGATTTTTTTTAATTTCATCCTCAAACTTTTTCATCTGTCAAGTTTGGTCTCTATTCTTTTGATGACTATTTATTTTATTTGAAATAATTTATAAAATTTAATTTTTTTAATTTCATCATCCTTCAAATCTATCAATTTTGTCTCTATTTTTTATAGTAAAGTAACAGATAAAAAAGTTAAAGGATGATGAAATTAAAAAAAAACATCAAATTTATATTTAACATCAACATATTAAAATTTATTTGAAAGAAGGTGGAAAATGAAGGGAAAGAAAATGAGAAGGAAAGAAAATCTAAATAGAGAAAAGTCAAGAAAACAATTATGAAAAATGAAAACTACTATTATATCCTTGATTAAACGCTAACATGACGTTTGTAAATGATAAAATTGTCATTCTCTTAAAACATGTAGTAGTAGATTTTGTTTGCAAGAATGAGCCCGAAAGTTGGTATTTTATGACTAGAATCCAAGATGATGATAATGAGTGAGTGCTAAATGCCCTTTAATGGAATTACTAAATACTCTCTTAACACTCGTATATATTTAATTTGTGGTGTTAAAAAACTAATTCAATATAAAAGTTTAAGTTGTTAGTTGAGGTTTCAAGATATGATTTATATTATTTTTTAATATATCCCCTCAAGTGAAAGTTCTTTGGGTTTGAAATTTGCACAAGCTCATATTACCTTATGCTTAATTTTTTTTATCAAATAAATAGGAATGTTGAGATTCAAACTCGAGACCGCTTGGTCATTAAGGCTTTAATACCATGTTAAAGAACCAATTTAATCCAAAAACTTAAGCTGTTAAGTGATATTTTAAAATATAATTTATATTATTTTCTAACGTTTTTGCTGAACTTGAACAATGACAGTGATGAGCCAGCCCCTGCTCGATTCACTTACCGATTTTAAAGAGAACCCCTTGAGCTCTGCCGTCTGCAGCCCTTTTTTGCGCTAAGGCAAAACATAATAAATCAACAAGTTCATAATCTGTAAATGTAGTGGAAATGGTTGCTTTCTTAATGGACAGAGAGCTGCTATTTGATTATTCAGGTTAGAAATCCGAGGTTGGATTTGAATTAGTTTGTGGAAAGCCTCACAAGGATTTAACCATGAATCCTTTTTTTTTATACAGTTAAGAGAATTTTTTAATCATAATCGAATAAAATTATTAAAACAATATACTTTATTGTTATAAATATTTTGTTTTAAATATTTTTTTTTCAATTTCATCCCTTAAAATTTAATTTTTATATTAAATTTGATTCTCTTTTTTATAATTATTATTTGCTTTTCCCCTATCATTTTTTAATTGGAAATTTTTTATCTATCAAATTTGGTCTTTATTTTTTTTTTTTTGTTACTTATTTTACTTGAAATAATTTATGAAATGTTAATTATTATTATTTTAATTTCTTCATCTTTCAATTTTTTTATTTTTTAGATTTAATTTCTATTATTTTAATTATTATTTATTTTATTTGAGATAATTTATGAAATTATATTTTTTTTCAATTTCATTCTCATTCAACTTTTTAATTTGTAAGATTTGTTCCTCATTATTTTAATAAACTTTTAAAAAATAAAACATTAATAAGTTGTTTTCCAGCTTATTTTCCATGACATAACCAAACACTAGAAAGTGTTTTTCAACTTATTTTTCATTACACTACCAAACATCAAAAAATAATTTACTTTCTGGGAATTCATTTTCCTGGAATTCACTTTCCAAAAGGAAACTACTTTCTAGCAAACAAACGGGGCCTAAATTTTTCACAACTTTCGGAAAGTGTTCTCCGCCAAAAATAAAAGGAAAACACTTTCCTGGAAACCAAACCAAAATTTTCTTTGACCGGAAAGTGTTTTCCGTTGACTAACTTTTCTAATGGCAAACAAACACAGGAAAATTTAAAAAGTGATTTTTCAAAAACCATTTTCCGGAAAACAAATACCCCCTTGAATTAGTTTGTGGCAAGGCTTTAGCCATGAATCCAATTTTTTTTATTTATATACAGTTAAGATAATTCTTTAATCATAGTTCATAGTTGAATAAAATTATTAAAACAACATACTTTATTGTTTCATGAAAACTATTTATTACTTATTTTAATTTTGGAGTTCATGGCGATTAGGAGTTTTCATGGAAAAGTTAGGATTTCTATCGTCACGCAAACTTACAAAGTCAAGGCATATGAATATGATGTTTATATATATATATATTAAGGTTGTTTGTTAAAATAATTTTTAGCTTGATAATATATTAAAATAATTTTTTTATTTTTTAAAATTTATTTTTAATATTAGCATATTAAAATAATTTTAAAATACTAAAAAAAAAATAATTTTTTAAAACAAAATTCAAGGACTACGACAAAAGTTAGATAAATAATGGAGATCCACTAGGAAGAAAAACGGTACAGTCAAATAGTTGAGGTGTACATTCCACGAGAGAAAAACACTAATATCATCCATCAAAAGACGATTCTGATGCTTCTTTGACACTTTCCAAAATGTTGATAACACATTTCTGCGTTTGAACTATTTTTTTCTACATATCGGAGGCAAGAAAATTACTATTGATTCATTATAATATATAGTGTGAATGTGTAATTATGAAATTGCTTCTTAACTATTAAAGTTTGAACTATGCACGGGGACAATGTAATCTTTTCTTTGTAAAACAATTGTTTTTTATAAATTATATAGGGTTAGATTGTTCTTTTATTTTTTCACGGTAAAATTATTAATTTAACCCTATAATAAAATAATATGATGCCTACCACTCATGTGCATTTCTATCTTTCTATTTTTTTTAAAATAATATAATTATTTTGATGCTTTTAAAAACAAAACTGGTATGGTGGACATCCCTGCGCCGTTTAGGCAGTGCGTGCGAAACCGTTTGGCCACCAAATGATTTGGTCCCTGTTTTTTTATTACTATTTTTTTATTTTTAATAAGCTATAAAATTATATATTTTATTTAAAATCCAGTTTACATTCTTTTAATTGCTATTTATTTTGTTTCACACTATTTTTTAGGTTTTTGTTTTTTACTATTTTATCCTCCGTGGTTTTTTTCTCTATTAAACTTGTTCCTCATTCTTTTTATTGCTATCATTTTTTTTTCTTTGGTAAATTTTTTAAATTAATATATATTTTTAATAATTTTATCATTCAAAATTAAATTGGTTGAGAATTAAGCTTTTTGATTAAACACAATTCAAGGATTTCATAGGTTGCGAACTTTACAAATTAAACTGGGTTAGGAGGTTTGCCCGAGTTGGCTTGATTTTTTTTTCTTTTTAAAGCTAATATTTTTTTAACCCTTTTTTAGAGTTTTGCTTTATTATTTTTTATGGTTTTTCTTCTATAGAATTAGTTTCAGGTTCATGAACATGTCACCGGTTTAAAAGGTTAACGCGAGTTGACTTTTTTTTGTCTTTTTTTTAATATTTTTCAATTTCATCCCCTAACATTTAATTTATTTGAAATTGGCATTCCTACCTTTTTTTCATTTCCTTTTTATTGGGTTATTTCAATCTTGTGCCTATGATTGTGAAGTTTGCGGGTTAACTTATATTTTTTCTTATAGTTATAGGGCTAGTCCTTAGTTCAAGACCAGAGTTATTGGTTTCAAAGGTTAATGTGAATTGAATTTTTTTTATCCTTTGTTTAAATTGAATTATCTCCATTTCACCGTTCAACATTTAATTTATTGGAAACTAATTTTCATGTTTTTTTTTCTCTTTCTCTTTCTATTGAGTTGCCCCAGTTATTTTTTAGATTTTTGTTTTTTACAATTTCATCTTTCATGGGTTTTTTTCTATCAAATTTGGTTTCCATTCTTTTTATTGCTACTTTTTTTCTATGGCAAGTTTTTAAAATTGATATTTTTTTTCATGATCTCATCATTCAAAAATAAATTGGCTGGGAATTAAGATTATTGAACGAACCCGATTCAAGGATTTCATGATTTTTATGGTCACCGGGTTTGCGGGTTGACTCATATTTTTTCATTGCTTTTAAATTAAATTTCTTTTATCACTTGTGTCCTTCAACATTAAGTTGTTTGATAATTGAATTTCATAATTTTATTCAATTTTCTTTTAAATGTGGTCATTATGGTATCATGATTGGTTGAGAGATTTGGAATCCTAACCTGGATGGGCTCGGTTAAATTATATATGTTTTTTAATTTTCATCTTTATACATTTTATTTACTTAAAGATTGAGTTTCATCTTTTTTCTTTTCTTTTCATGGAGTTATCATATTTTTATATTTTTTTTATTAGAAATTGATCTGCAAACTCTTTCCTGCGTTTTTGTTCATGAGATTATCCCAATCTTATATCAATCATCGCGAAGTTTGAGAATTAACCTTGTTAACCATGATTTTTTTTGTTTTAATTTTTTTTAGTTTTTTCATTAAATATTAAGTTGCTTCATGATTCGAGTAGATTCATGTTAAGTTTTTTTTATTCTTTTTTCATTGCTATTTTTTTTGAATGTTTATTTATTGTTGCTGTTAGAATTTTTGAACTATATTATTTAAATTAGCAATTGAATCACCAACTTGATTCTTATATTTTTTTTCCTTAACATTTGTTTACGTGAATTTTGTTTTTCCTCAGCCCGCGGTGGTGCGCGGGTGTGTGAGAAATAAACTAATAAAAGGGCAAAAAAGAAGAAGAGAGAGAGAGAGGTTAGTAGTGATTAGCCCCTTCAAAGTTCAAAGTTCAAAGTTCGAAGTTCAAACACGAATGGCATTGATATAATCAAAATAGTTAAACACGGATTAAATCAGAAGAAATCATGCCAGCCAGGCTGTTTATCATTCCATAATCTCATGTTATTACATCATTAAAAATTATTCTTATTTGTCCCTTTTAACCAATTAAATTTCCAAAGATCCCCCCACCAGCTCAATTAATCAACTGTGAACAGTCCTTTCATCACCATTAATATCTTGCCACGTCATCTTTGACCCCACAACTATTTGAAAACGAGTGAAGCCTGTGACAGATTAGTACTTCCGCACACGAAAGATGACTGCTAGCAAATTTCAAAATCCCGTCTGACAAATATAAATAAAAAAGGAAAATCCAATCTGATTGGACCAATAAAGGCAGGCTGGCGATCGAATCATCCAATAGAAAAGGTGGGGTTAGATTAATAAATTAAATAAATTTCTTTCTTCTAAGAAAAGTGAATTAAATATAGTTTATTATCCCAGTATGTACAGTACAATTACTAAATCCTCCTCCTCCACCTCTCCCATGGATATTTTTACTTTTTTATTTTTCAATCCCATATAATTACCATCACAAAATAATAATAATAAAAAACCCGCAGAGACAGAGAGAGAAAAGGGCCCAAAGCAAAAAACCTAACAGCAATATTTAAAATTCAATAACCGAGTCTAGTGTATTTTACTGCGATGACGAGTCGAATGAGATTGATTGATTTAGTTTGGTGGATTCCTTTTTCTTTTTGAATGGATTTTGAAATGTTAAAAGTAGAAGAAGAAGCAAGAGCGAGTTTGAAGTGTTCGATTCCTTGCCTGTGTAGTACTGATACTAGTAGTAGTTGAACAAAAGAGGAGGATAAGCGTGCGGATTTGGGTCATGGCAAAGCGCGTGTTCGAAGTATGGAGAGGGAGTAATGTAAGGCTTTATTAAATTTGTATACTCTTCTGATTTCTTTTTTATATTTGTGTAAATTAGTGGTTTTTAGCATCTGGGTTTGGTTTCATTTGCTGTGAAATTTGTGGGTTTTGCTTGAATTTTTCAGTTTCTTTGTTGGGGATCACTTTAGAATTTTGTTTAAAAAGCCACTGTGTCAGTGGCACTCTGTTTGGTGACTGTTAAAATGGAGGAAGTAGGGAAAATCTGACACTTTCAGTAACTTTGAACTTTTGTTTTATTGCCGCGTTGAGTTTTAATTTTTTATTTATTTATTATTATAGGCCACTGAAAGTCGTGTAAGAAAAAAAAAACTGAGATTTTTTGGTAAAATATCTTTAATTTTTTGTTGTTTGTACTCAATCAAGCATTGGGTACTGTATTTCTGATAATTTGGGTTCAAGGGCTATGAATGGAACCATAGAGACTGTTGTTAGTCTTTTTAGATCCTGGACTTGTGTTCCCTTGAGTTATAGTGGTTCACCTATTCGTGCAGTAGACTGCAGGGTGGTTTGGTTAAGTTAGAATCGAAACTTGGCGACTTTGTAGTATAATGATCAAATTATGGGTTTGTGGTTATGTTTAGCAGTGCTTGTGTTCTGTTGGTGGCAATGCTACTGGCGCTGACATTAGAGGTTTCCTTGCTGGGAGGTTTTGCAAGTGCCTTTGAGGTTTGGATTAGGATTAATAGCTCCACTAACTAGTAAGACAGGGATTTCTTGTGCAGTAGTATAGTTGTTTGATAATTTTCAATAATCAGAGAGCTCTAACATAAGTTGCAATTACTTGGCAAGTGTGAACAAGAGGGTCCATAGATTCATTATAGCATTGAGCACAGTGTTCGGATGTCCTTAAGCAGTGAAATGTTCTTGCTTGACATGAGTTGGACATGTACATGTGCATCCAAGCTGGATGATCTTGAAACCTTGCTATTCTTTGGGAGTAGGGCTAGGACCTCTGATCAGTGCGCAACTTGCTGGCTTGAAAGAGGGGAATTGTGGATTTCTTTGTGGAATTATTCATATTTTTTTTCTTAAACAATCATTCAAGATTCTCAAACTACATGCTAACCTTATATTTTTGACATGCTATTCCCAAATATTGGAAGCATGAAAATGCCTCTTTGCTTTGTCAAGTTTCATTCTTCTGGTCAAAGTTAAGACTTATCATGGTGTGAAATTTTCAGCATCTAATGTTTTTCTTGTCTATTTTCTACAGAAATTCATCCTTGGTGGGAGATTGATCTTTGGACCTGATGCTAGGTCACTGATTGTCACTTTATTGCTGATCATTGTTCCTATAATAATCTTTTGTGTGTTTGTTGCGAGGCATCTTCGCCATGAATTTTCACCGGATAATGTAGGGTATGTGATTCTGGTGATGGCAATTATCTTTACTATCTATGTAAGTTTGCTTAATCCCTTGGCACTTGATAAAATTGTTTTTGTTATATGAATTTTATAGAACTGGATGTGCTATTTCTTTGCTTTGGAATTTCTCATGCTCACGTATGCCTGTTTTAAGATAGATGGTAAGCTTCTATGTTCTTCTTTTGTTGTATAAATTTTTATAACTTAAAAGAAAGTGATTTGCATGTGATTCTAAAGGCCATGGTATGGATAGTGTAGTGCCGCAAGTGGACACGATTTGATGGTGCCAAGCTCAATATGATCAATATGAGAGGCTGTAATTTGTGAAAGCAGGGTGACCACAAATTATCCCAATGACATTTTCACAAGAACTGACTTAAAAATACCTTTTGACCTTGCTCTAGAATTTGATGGTAGAAACTAGGAAGGTGTACAATTTTCTAGACTTTTGCGAGTGAATAATATTTGCAGTTCAATGCACTTGAAGCTGCTGCTTCTGGGTTTTGAGAACTTCATCTCAAAAGGTGTATAATTCAAAAGGGGTGCTTTTGGAAGTATGCTTTCTTGGATCAAAAGTGAAGCACGAATCTGAAATCATGTCCTCCAAATGTTTATTCTGTAGCAAATCCTATGTCTTATTTAATTCGATGGCTGATCTTGACAGGTGTTGGTTCTTCTTTCCCTCACATCAGCCAGGGACCCAGGCATTATTCCACGCAATTCACATCCACCCGAAGAGGAGTTTCGATATGATTCTTCTGTGTCTGTTGAGGTTGGGGGAAGACAAACACCGAGCCTCCAGTTTCCACGGACAAAAGAAGTTATGGTTAATGGCATTCCTGTTCGGGTTAAGTATTGTGATACATGCATGCTTTATCGTCCTCCCCGCTGCTCCCATTGCTCCATTTGCAACAATTGTGTGGAGCGATTTGATCATCATTGTCCTTGGGTGGGCCAGTGCATTGGATTGGTATGCTGTTTAACCTGCGTTTTAACTTCTTTCTTTCTTGTGTATGTCCTGTTAACATTGCTTCTCCATTTTTTGGTATTCGTCTAAGTGTTCTTGTTGAAAAGCTAATTATGCTGTATATGGGCAGCGCAACTACCGGTACTTCTTTATGTTCGTTTCTTCATCGACTCTTCTCTGCATCTATGTGTTTTCCATGTCTGCCTTGTACATTAAAGTTTTGATGGATGATTACCAAGGCACAGTTTGGAAGGCAATGAAAGAATCTCCTGCATCTGTCATTCTAATGGTCTATAGTTTTATTTCCCTGTGGTTTGTTGGTGGACTTACTGGCTTCCATTTGTACCTCATAGGCACAAACCAGGTAAGTTTTTTTCCGTAAGACTTATGTTATGTGTTAGTCTCTGTTATGCTTAATTGAATTAAATTTGAATCAACCAAATCTCGTTTCTTAATAAATGTGCGGCATAACTATGGTCTAAATGCCAGAGTAGAGTTTTTTAATGGTCTTTCATCATTAGTTGTCAGATTATGAGATCACAACAGTCTGTTTAGTGGAAATATATAAGCAATCTTTAACATGTCACCATTCAGATTCATGGGCATCAAATGATAAACCTGGAGAAACCCAAGCATCAAATGAAAGCAATAGCAGTTTGCCTCCATGAATCATTGTGTACTGGATATTTTTATCTATTTTTGGGGTAATAAATGGTATGAAGTATTGCAATATTAGAAGCATAATTAGTTCTGCAATGACTACTTGCATTCTCTGTGAAGAAAAAAGCAAACTTTTCCCCTGAAATAATAGAAAGCGAGAGGTTTTTTTTTCCTAGGAATTATATTTATTTACTTGTTCTTTTCCATATGTATGAGATGGGATGCTTACGTTTGCTATCACATCCTTGTAGCATCTGAAGGCTATTATTTTTCTGTTATGTGGTTATTCAATATGTTTTCCACTCATGTATTAGCTAAAACTAATGTTACTTTATTCTATACAGACCACATATGAAAATTTCCGGTACAGAGCTGACAACAGGATCAATGTCTATGACCTTGGTTGTTTTGATAATTTTCTTGAAGTCTTTTGCACAAAGGTTAAGCCTTCAAAGAACAACTTCAGGGCTTTTGTTCAAGAGGAAGTACAACAAAAGCCCACGTTGCCCAGCACCCAGGAAACAGATGTTGAAGATTCTGGTGGGGATCCACGCTCAAAGGTTGAAGATGACCTAGATATTGGTGAAGATTTATTGAAAATCTCCCAGCGTCGTAATATTGAAGAACTTGATGAGGACATATGCAGCAGAGGGAGTAATGGGCCACCTCATAATACATCAGAGATGGACTCAGTATTGAGTTCAGATCACCGAGCTCCCACAATTCGATCAGACACTAGACATTCAAGCTGGGGAAGGAGAAGTGGGAGCTGGGAAATTGCACCCGAGGTCCTTGCCAACTCTACAGTCACTGAAAGCAGAACCTACTCCACTTCCAAGGAGCCACACCAATGATGATAGGATAACTCATTTAACTGTTGATCCCCCCGCATCATCAACATGGGTTTCTGAAAATCCTTTGGATGTTCAGTTCATCATGTTGACGGAAGTTCTCTTTGATTAGGAACTTACAATCGAGTTCCAATTCTGCTCTCCCTATAGCCACGATGGTGTGTTATCCTTATTGTGGGGGTGGGTTATGGCTCCTATTGATTATTTTCTTTGGGAAAGCAGTCAATAGGAATGTGTTTGTAATTGTGCGAGAAGATAAAGAGGATGTTTGCCTTTCCCCCCCTCTTTGTTCTCTCTTTATATTCTTAATCATCGTGGTCGAACACTTAGAGTAGTAATTCTGGCTTTATTCTTTGTGTAAATAGTTACTTCCTAGACATGATTCAGTTCTCCCCTTGTATGTGTGGTGAACTCTCGCGCTCTTCTTTCTTTCGTTGTTTTTTTTTTTTTTGAACATGGAACTCTCTTTCTTATCAAGAAGTGAATGTGGGGGACTATTTTCTTTTCGAGGGTGGGGTAATCTTTGAACCGTGTATATTTTTCCGATCGGAGTCTAATCTGTAATGAAAAAAAGGGTTTTGGAAAATGTTGAAAGTTCGAGGGTTGATAGATGGAAAAATTAGTTTATGGGCTTGATTGATAAACTCGGTGTACTTACTAGGGAGAAATGCAGGTTTACTCTAAGAATAAAATATGGTCATCAAAATATTAGTATAAAATATTTCTATGATTTATCAATTATTTCACGCACTTGATATTATCAAGTAAATTGTGCTGCTCAAAGATTTTTTTTTAAAACAAAACCTACCGTTTTCCACACAACAAATATGTATGTAAATACAAATCAATGTGCAAAAACACATTAGAGGTAGATATAATATCAATCTAAAAAGCTAGTAATGTACTTGGAATTTATTTGGTTTTGCATTTTAAAACAGGTTTTTAAAAAATTAATTAATTATTTATTTTTTTATTTGTTTCAAATTAATGTTATTTTGTTGTATAATCCGCGTTGACGTTGTCAGCACTGAGGACAAAACTTTGTAGTGAATGCCCTGGAGATAGCAAGAAAAGAATCCGTGACGACAAGCAAATTCTTTGATGGATTGGCAAATGACAAAGGCACAATGCCAGCATACGAAGGTTTGGTTTGAAGGTGGTTTTGGTTTTTTTTTTATGGGTTAATATAAAAAATATATATTTTTAAATTTTAAAGATGTGATTTATATTTTAAAAAAAATTATATTTTTATAAAAAAACCACCAACAAATATTTTAAGTTACCGAACACAATTTTGCCGAAAGGTTCTGCAACTTTGTATGTCTTATAGGCTAGCTACCAAAAATGGGCCTGGCATCTTCGGGCTAACTTCGGGCTTGATTGGGTTCTGGCTTTATATTTCTTCAAGACATCTTCATTGTTAGACCACGTAGTTTTCTACTCCCCCCTCCACAGCTGCAATTTGCAAAGGAGCTCGAACATTATGGCTGCAAAGAAGTGACGGAATATGCAGCTACAAGCTAGACAAGCTGATCAAGCCAAGCAATGAAATCGATCCGTTTTTTTTTTAAAGAAAATATTGCTCCAGGTAATCCACTCGAGGATTGAAAGAGGAGGGAAAGGGCCGAATGGCTGTTCGTTTTGATTAAACCAAACAGAACACAAATAAATCCTGTTAAATCAAATCAACCACATGTCATCCATTTTTAAACCGGACAGTGCTCCTCATCATGTCCATTTCGTTCACAACCCTGTTACTCGTAAAAGCAAAAATTGCTGGGTAAGAAGTCTTCGATAAACAGTAGAGCTTTTGTCCATTAAAGTGTAACCAGATACCTCATTACCTGAAATTGTCATACAAGCACTCTCTCGGAAGCCACAGTTTCAACACCCTTTCTAAGACAAGATAATCGGCCCCACATACTGTAACGTCAACCATTCAAACCTCCATAACTGGCGGTTCGGTCCCTAACATTGAGGAGAAGACCCAAGGCACAGTTTGGAACCATTCATTTTCACTAGAGACAGTGATTAAAGCAATGTAAAGAAAACTTCTTTTCATCGCTAACAACCTTATTTAATCAACCAAAGTTTGGCTCGAGTCATTTCCGTTGGAAAGAATTTCAATCATGGCCTCATCTTCGTTCCACTCATCTGCAAATTCATTTGGGTTGCTGTCAGTTTCTTGAACATAGCATGGCACGCACACACCTAACTTCTTATTTGTACTGCTACTTCATGTCTATTTTTCCTCTGGTTGCTGACCGAATGTCCTACAATAATATGGCATAGACCAAACCCTTAAACAACTACTTATTGTATAGATAAGAATGCGACGTGTTAATTGATTACAAGATCATAGTGTTAGCACACTTTTGTATTACGAAAAATAAATTCCAGCCTAGACCTCTACATCATCGTGTCCTGCATACAGCCATGACAGTGATAATTGAAAGTCCTTTTCGTTGTTACGCCAGTTCACTACATTCCACGAGGAGCTAATTTCGTCAAACTAGTTTTCTGATAAAAATGTGTCATAAATCTTTATTAATTTATGCTAAGATTCTGCTCAAATGACATGTTTCATATAAAAATGTGTAGTTTCGTTCAAGTTAGGAAACACGTCAAAGTCCAACTCGAAAAATTTACCTTTTTTTAGAACTTTCATTTTAATTTAATTAGGATCTTACTCATTAGAAAGTTTTTTTTTCTAATTTATTTAAATAGTCTTATGGGCTATTTTTCTTAGAGTATATTTAATGAAATAAAAACTTTTTAGGAACTACGAAAGTTTTCATAATTTTCTCTAAGATTTCTTTGTACACGGTTTAAAGTTGTAAAACTTTAGGGATTAAGAAACCCTAATGTTGTTACATTATACGCTGCCTCATTCTAACAAATTTAGCTTTGTAATTAAACAGTATATTATTATTTATGATGGTGACGCACTTACAATAACTTTGAGCTATTATAGCACGTGGCTGTGTCATGGCCTAATTGGAAGTTGATTCGAATCTTGAGTGTCTAATAATGTCCATGCGAAAGGCTTGAATCTAGCAACCCTGGTCTCTGCAATGGAAGTTTCATATTTTAGTTTTGCCATCCTCCGAGTTTTCCACCAAGTTGGCTGGGCTTAATTATTTTTTTGCTCGGCTGACTTTCACACGCCTTCTTCGGAACCTTAACGAGTGCTTGTAATTATTTATTGGACCAAGGCTTCGATTAATTGCATCTGGATCGTCCTAAAATAAGAAGAAAACAAAAAAAAAACCTTCCGGATCCTCTGCTTTGTAATTGAGCTCAGCCCATGTCACATCCCTGAAATTCTGGCTGTTTTTTTTTCAAGAGAAAAAAACTTTAATGGCTGAGAACGAACATCGGACAAATAATTTTTTTTATTGTGATGGAAAGCGTTTTTAAAAAATATTTTTTATTTAAAAATATATTAAAATAAATTTTTTAGGTGTTTTTTTAAATATTAGTACATACATCATAATTATTTAAAAATATTAATTTGTAAAACACATTTACAAGTAAACACTCACTTAAATGTCAAAATTAACTTCAAAACAACGTTCAAAGTTTGGATGGCAAATAAAGCAAGTCAATTCACTTCACCTCGTTTAAAAAATAATTTGAATTTAAGGTTTTTATTAATTAGA
>Ga0307518_10002275_pt1 | contig 14045 bp, 14 predicted proteins | sample 25_EM_MG_FD_203889 | JGI IMG/M metagenome (GOLD analysis project Ga0307518, IMG submission 203889) | Populus trichocarpa ectomycorrhiza microbial communities from riparian zone in the Pacific Northwest, United States - 25_EM | ecosystem: Host-associated > Plants > Roots > Unclassified | place...
TAGGAAATAAGGCCTAAATATTTTGAATTAACTCGTTGAATGTCTCTTTAACTTTCTTAACTCTTGACCTTATAATAGGTCTTATTGTCACATGTAATGGGTCCTTTAGTGTAGTTTGGACCGCGTAAGTTATTGCATTTGTGTAATTTTTGTTTGACTTTACAAATATTTTTCTCATATATGCTTTATCTAAGTTATTCGCAATAAATACCTAAAATCCAAATTCCTTCTCTTTCTAATTCTTCTTGCATTTTTTATCACTTTGTTATATTTTTAATTTTTCTCATTGCACAACTTGCCTTTAAATAAGTTTGCTTTTGAATTCAGTATGGTTTTAGGTTAAAACTCCATTAGGTTTGTTGGAAGGTTATCTTAGTAGTGCTCTTTTCGCTTTCTTTTTTGTACTTTTTAAACCACCCCTTTCATATGGATTTGCTTTATATCTTAGTAAGGACAATTATTTTTTATTTAAATTTAGGTTTCTCTTAGTTGCTTTTTGCTAGGTTAATTCAACATTCATGCCTTCTCATGTTTAGTTATCTTTTTTCATCAAGTGGATTTTATTTTTTGACTTGCTCTATTTTATGGTTCATATGAATAAATTGTTTTTATTGAGTATCATTCCCTTTAATTTTACTTTATTTTTAAAGCTTCTAGATAACATGTTCTACCTTTATTTTCACATCATAAGTTCCACCACTTGAAACATGAAAAACAAAACATTGCATACCATGCCAATTTCTACTTTTGTTTTCTTTGAAAACTATTTTTATTTTTATCATTGTTAGCATTTGATTTGATGTTTTTTGCATACTTTTATTCAAAAAACATGTTTTACTATTCTTATTTGATATATTGCAAAACAATATATGCATTATGCTCAATCTTTACATTGATGTTACAATACCTCCTAATTACCGACTTACGATCCATGAATACAAGTGAGCATCTAAAATTTTCATTTTCCTTATATATCATATGGTTGGCTTAGTTACTTTATCGCGGGGCGACATCTGGACTGGCACGCTTTAAATGAGAGCCTCCTAAGAGGTATGTTGTTGGGAAAGGAAAGGGTTTTAGGTTTAATCATAAAATTATGATTAAGATTTAGGAGTTGCCACCTAGCATTAAGGTTATTAGGAAACCTATGGTTTGTGAGACTCTGAGTAAGGGACTGATTGTGCAAAGGAAAGACGTATCACCCCCAGTACACCGTACCTAAGGTAAGCTGCATTGTTATTTGATTGTTTTTCTAAGTCAAGTTTCTATTTGTTAGTCGTTTTCTAAGGTTAAGCTAACACAAGTCAAACCCAATACAACTTAGTCACTGGCCCAGTCTAGTGACTAAGTTGCATGAACAGTGGAACGTGAACTATTTATATGTAGTGGTTCGCGGGTGAAGAAGGGAAGAAGAAGAAGAAGAGAGGGGGAAGCTTACTTAGCTTGGGAGGAGCTACTGTTATTACTACTGGTGTTGGAGAAAGAAGAAACCAAAATGGTGGCGACTGTTGGTCTGCTGGAGTTGCTGCTGCTGCTGCCATTATAAAGGAAGAATGAGAAGCAGCCTGTGGAAAGGTAGAAGTGTAGTAGCACTGATGAAGGAGTCAGTGGCTGGCGTTGGTCGTGGGAGGAAGAAAAAGAAACCTTCAGCAAGTAGGAGAAGTTGGTAGAGGAGAGAGAGGGCTCCTCATATGAGGTGGTCGACTGGTAGTTATGCTAGTGACTTGTGGTGGAGCTGGTGGTGGACAAGCCGGTAGTGATGATAGTTGGTGGTTGAAATGACGAAGAGAGAGGGAAAGAAAAATGGCAGAAAAACTGGGGGAGAGGCTGGTTTTTTCAATTTTTACACCTAATTTTCTCCTCCTTCAGACCATGAAATCCACCCTTATTTATAGAGGGTGGAAGATGGATGTTTCGTCTTTAATGGTTCCAAATCTTGGCCCTTGATTCAACTCGAAAAGATCCCAACTGTTTGCTCAAAGTAGCTATCATAGGCTGTCAGATTTGTTGCAGGAAAGGGTTGGTCAGGTTGGCCACTTTAGGATGGTGTTATAACCTCTATGATGTCAATCAACCAGAACGGATCACACTGGCGTGTAGTCAAGTGTCAGGTGATCATTTTCGTGTAAATTTTGTCTAATTTGGTGGAAAAATGAAGCATAAAATGCTTCAGCAAGGAGGCCACTCGAGTAGCCTCTTTGGAGAAGAAAATGAGCAGTCAACCCCAAAACAATGTTGCTTTTGTTAAATTTTATTTTAGTCATTAAATTTATGATTTCTCTCAAATACACCCCTGATTGGCTTGAAACTTTTAATTTTGTTCAATTTTGTCCTTGACGAACTTCAATTTCAACCCAAATTTTAGCGTGCTTTTCATATTAGTCCTTGGTCTTGGATTTATGCAATTTGACCCTCAATTGACCATTAAAATTTCAATTTTCTTCAATTTCACCCCTTATTTAAATCAATTGGGTCCTCATAGTTCGGTGTCTTTTTCAAAATGGTCATTGGCTTCGAATTTCTTTAATTTAGCTCTTAATTGCAAAACTTTGATTGTCTTGCAATTTTACCCCTGATTTCAATCAATTAACTTGGTAAAAATTAAATTTGGTCTCTTAAAATTCCAACCTTCTCAATTAAGATCAAATTAGGCTCCCAAACTTAATTTTTCACCAATTAAGCTCCAAATAAAATTAATTTGACACATTTAAAATATAATTAAGTCCTTGCACCTAATTAAATCCTTCAATTGGACCCAAATTAATTCTTAAACATAATTAAACTTTAAATTGGCCCAAGATTAAATCAAATTGGCCTATTAAAAATCTAATTATATCCCTAGACTTAATTTCTATGCAAATTCGTCCAATAATGATTTAATTTGACCTTTAATTTGCATTGTCTCTTTAGTTTTGTTTAAAATGAGGTATAATTAGGTTCCCGATTCCATCCAAAATTGCAACTTGATTTTTTCTACATGTGAAATCCTCCAAGCTTGCTTTTGCCAAAATGTCAGTCTTTATTTTATTTTTTGATTTTTTTATTTTGAAAAGAAAAAAGATGAATTTGAGGGATAACCTAGAAATGGGTTATGATAGTTACCCTCCTCTTTATAATGTTTACGATAGAAAGTCTTGTAAAAGACTTTAAATAGTAAGCTTTGTAAAGAATAAAAAGAAATGGGATATGATGGAATCACCAGATCAAGAAATGATCAATCCTTCTAAAAGTGTTTGAAGTGAGGGCTCTAAAGCACGCTCAGAGAAAAAAAGACAGGACTAGGAAACACATTATTAAAGGACTAGAAAACGTACTCAAAGGAAAAATGAGATTGGATTTGTTAAGAAAAAGATGATCTTTGAAAAAAAAAACCTTTTGAATTGGTATGGTTGCACCAGGCAACCTGCCTCTTGGTAGAATTCAAAATTTTTGAAATGGTCAAATTATCATGGGCGACCTGCCCAGGTGAAAAATGCAAAGACTTTTCCAAAGTGGTCTTATTGTAAAGGGTGACATACCCAGGCAAAAAAAAATAAACGGATTTTATTCGAGTGATGTCATTGTAATGGGCGACCTGATTAGAAGGAGGATTTGACTTTCATGGCAAAAGGATTTGGCCAGAGATGTCTTGAAAGGATAACGAGATAGGGCTCGAGAGGGGAACAAAAAGAGATAGGTCATAGAAATCGTACTATCTGGTATATGAAGGTTGGAAAGCGCACTCGGAATGAGGTAAAGTTAGAAAACGTACTATTAGAGAGACAGGGGGCCAGGAAGCGCTATTCTAATATGCAAGGGCTAGAAAGCGTACTACGAAGAAGACAGGGTTAGAAAGTGCACTATTTTGATATATGAGGGCTAGAAAGCGCACCCAAAAAGGCGAGAAATAGGGTTGTGAAGCTTCTCCTTTATGATGGTTGAGGGCTCAAAGGCATACTCAAATAGATATGGTTGGTAAAGTACTAACCCATCAAGGATTATTTTTCCTAATTTTATAATGAGGACTCAAGTGCAATGCATAATGATGTCTGTGTACTTACCTGAGAAATATAGGTCCCTTTTTCTTCATGTAGTTTCCTCTTGAAAGTTTGAGTCTTTGTAGTAAGCTTCGCTGTCTCTTTTATTCTTGCTTACTCGAGTCAAAACTTGTGATCTTGACCTCTAGGAAGGGCCCAATATCATCAAACTTCTTTGCCCTCAACCTTTATCTTAAAGGTCGCCAGCTCTGCCCTATATTTTCTATTTTCTTAGAAAGGGAATTATAGAGCCAACCCTATTATGTATTTTTTGGATTGCCCCCTAGCCTGATCATGCCCCTAAATTTAGGTTTTCTATGGAGATGAGGCTGTGCGGAAGAAGATTTGATTATTTACAAAGAGTTATTTTCATGGAGAATTTTTGGAATTTTCAAAACTATTCCAAATACAAAAACCATTTGGACATCAGTTTAAAGCAAACTTGTTCTGAAGAAATTCAAATGATTTCTAAGGAAAGGTCTTCATAAGTGTTGAAATTTTTTTTTTTGCTTTTGGTGAGAATATAAAGTAACATTTTGTTGGTCAAAGGGGTTCAAGCTTCAATTTGAGGGTTTTAGAGAACCACTCTTCAAAGCATTCATGTTATTTGTATGAATAATAGAACTTGTTTCGCATGAGAATGCATTGCCTATCGATCTAAATTGTCTGCCTTAGATTAGAAAGGGCTTGATTAGGCACATAACATAGGCTTTGGCTATTGGCTATGAAGAAAATATACATTTATAGGCTTAAAAGGTGTTTAAGGGATTTCAAGACTAAGGATCACTAGTGCTTGTTTCCAGACCTCTTTTGGTCCAAGTATTTCTAGACCTTGCAAAATGGTCCATCGTGTCCCCCGTTGTCGAGCTTGGGGCTTTTCATCTTTGTTTTTTTTTTTTTCATTTAGTTTTGAGCATTATCATCATATAAGTTATTTTTGTGGTATGCTCAAAACATTTTTGATTCTTTAGTTTCTTTCATGCCCCCTAACTTTGTTTGGGTACCTTTAATCATTGAGGATTGTTTTTTCTTTTTGCACTTGCCTCCCAATGTGGGGTGTAATCCTAGCCAAGATTATTTTTCAAGAAAAATGCATTAGACTTAAAAGGGGACTACAAAAGATTTTTTTAGTATTGTTAAAGGATTATCAAAGATGACATTTCCTCATTTGAAACACATGCATTCAAAATTGGTAAGCTTTTCTTTCTTTCATGCGAATATGCAAAATGGTTTCTCATTATTCTTTCAGCTGAAACTTGGCTTTGAAGTCATCTTATGGTGTTCAAGTTGTCCTTCAGGTTTTTCTAGGTATATGGTCACCTTTCTAGGATATCACTTGAATTTCCAGAACTTGTTTGTTATAACAAACAACAATTTGATTTTTTTTTATATTAAAACCTTGATTTCTAAAAAATTCTTGTGAAAACATGGGATCATGCATAGTTTTTTAAGGAAAAGGACTCACACCAAAGAAATCTTGGCCAAACTTTGATTTTATTGATTGATGATAATAATACATCAAGCATAGTATTTAGTTATAACATCAGAGTTTACAAGTCTAGGTAGATCTTCTCCGTCCATATTTGTCAAAATTAAGGCTCCTCTCGAAAAGCCTTTCTCACTACATATGGTTCCTTGTAGTTTGGCGCCCATTTACTGTGATCTTCCCCTGATGCTAGTGAGATCTTCTTCAACACTAGATCTCCTTCCTTAAATATCCTTGGCCTAACCTTCCTGTTATATGCTTTCGCCATTCTGCTTTGATATAACTGGTGGTGGCAAATGGTTGCTAGTCTCTTTTCATTGATTAAGTTTAACTGCTCAAATCTTAACCTTGCCCACTCTAATTCATCCAGTTTTGCATCTTTCAGGATTCGTAGTGATGAAATCTCTATTTCTAAAGACATAACCGCCTCCATCCCATATACCAAAGAATACGGGGTTGTATTTATGGAAGTTCTTACTATGGTGTGGTATGCATGAACCGCGTACGAAAGCATCTCATACTAATCTTTATAGGTGACCACTATTTTCTGAATGATCTTCTTGAGATTCTTATTAGCCGCCTCAACCACTCCATTCATTTTCAATTTGTAAGGGGAAGATTGAGATGTTTAATCTTCCATTTGGCGCAGAGTTCAGCAATCAACTTTCCATTGAAATTCTTAGCATTATCAGTTACCAATCTTGCTGGTAAACCATAATGACAGACCAAATCCTTCTCAATGAATCTCTTGACTACTTTCTATGTTACATGGGTGTAAAAGTTGGCTTCTAGCCATCTAGTGAAGTAATCGATGGCCACCAAAATGAATTTGTGTCCGTTGCTTGCTTTGGGATTGATTGGCCTTATGACATCCAAACCCCACATATCAAAAGGCCAAGGCGAGGTCATATTGAAAAGCGGTGTTGGAGGTGCATTTATCTTATCACCATATATTTGACACTTATGACACCTTTTAACATAGTCTGCACAGTCTCTCTCAATGGTCTACCAGAAATATCATGATCTTTGCATTTACTTTTCCATCGTATGGCCATTAGCATGGGTGGCACAGATCCCCTCATGGACCTTCTTCAAGGCTTGCTCATTCTCATTCTCTTTCAGACACCTGAGTAGAGACCTGTCAAATGACCTTTTATATAAGATTTCCTTGTCCAAGTAAAAGTTCATAACCATTCTCCTCAAAGTCTTCTCATCTATCTTAGAAATCCTTTAAGGGTGTTCATGGTACTGGAGAAACCTCTTGATATCACTGTACCATAATTTCCCATCTAGGGATTCTTCAATTATGCAGCAGTGAGCTTGGAGGTCTTTGACTTCGATATCTATTGGTTGGATCTTCCACTGAGTAACAACTTGTGTCATTAAAGCTAGGGTGGTCAAGGCATCAACAAACTGATTCTTATCTCTGTTTATATGGATGAATTTGATCTCTTCAAATTCATTGGCTAACTTTAAAAGATACTTTTGATATGGCTTTAACTTCTTATCCTTGGTTTGCCACTCCCATTTTACTTGGCAGATTATTAGCAGGGAATCCATGAAGACTTCAAGCTTCTTAACCTTGAGTTCTAAAACAGCTTCCAGGCTGATGTGCAGGCTTCATACCCAGTCGTGTTTTTGGTACATTCAAACTATAGCCTTACCAAAACAGGGTACTGCTTCTTTTCTGGGAAAATTATTACTCATTCAACCCCATTTCCTAATATGTTTACTGCTCTATCAAAGTAAAGGGTCCACCTATCACTCTCATATGTCATTCTCAACTATCAGCATATCTTCATCTAGGAGGTGAAAATTTAATGTTTCGTAGTCTTTTACTACATGATCTGCGAGATAGTCGGCGATTGCAATTCCCTTTATAGCTTTTTTTGTCATAAAAACAACGACCCTCAATATTGGGAGAATTTCTATAATTATAAGGCAATGCATTATAGTTCCCATTATAGGTAACGACAAGCCTTGTTAAGACGAGCTTCGGTGGACTGCTATCAGTTTATTGAAGCCTACACATATTTGCTTTCTTCTCTTGGAAACTTATCATGCCTACGACATCATCCTTTTTTCGCCTTCTCTATTTGTAAAAAACTATAAGTCATCATTTGTATCACCTTCTAGTAAAACTCTTCATATTCATCGATGTTATATCCATTTGCTCTTTGGAACCTATAAAATTGTCACTCTTTATTGAACCTGATTCATTTTTTATTAGCAAACATCTGACTTGCACTAACATGTTATACAACTTATCCATGGTTACCCTTAAAACCTTCTCTCTTTTTTTTATCTAAACTCCATGACATTTACTCCACCACTATTGGGAGCATGATTAAGCAGGGGGTTGGAATTGATGTTGGGAGTATCTTCAAAGGTTATTCATCCTGCTTTGAATAATTGTTAGAGCTTCCTCTTGAATGTTGATCAAGTATCAATATTGTGGCCATGGTTTTCGACATGGTACTCACAAGTTAGATATAGTTTATACCAATTTAGGGAGGCTTTAGTGGTGGAAATGAAAAGGGGCCATATGACCTATGCTTAGCAATTTTGCATACATTTCTCCTAAGGGAATAGGTAGAGAAAGGAGTTGTTCTTGGTTTCTTTGGTGGGCTTTCCCTGGGTTGTTTTTAGCTTGGTTTTTTGGTAGGTTGGTGGGCTGGTTTACCGAAAAATGCTTAGCAAAGTTAATATTGGATATTTAGGAAGGTGGGATCTGGTAGCTTGAACTTTGGTTGCTTTGGGTTTGGTAATTCTTTGTACCCTTATATCCTCCTTCCACATTACTCATCTCAACATCCTTTTTCCTCTCAGTAAACCCCTTCTTCTCGGTAAGTTTCAATATTCTACCAGCTCTTATCCCTCATTTTATTCTCTCAATAATAACAACAACATCCTAAAAATATTGGGCGGAGCTACCCATCAAATAATCATAATATAAGGACTTGAAAGTATTGGCAAATAGAGTCACCATCTCTTTCTCCAATAAAGGTGTTTGTATATACATTGCCTTGTCTTTCCATATATGAGTGTACTCCCTTACAGTTTCCTTATTGCTCTTTTCCATCACCATCAAGCTAGTCTGGTCTGAAGCGATGTCAATATTGAACTTGTATTGTTACAAGAAAGCATCAGCAAGATCACTCCATTTCTTAACCTTTGTGTTATCCAAGGTCATGTACCAACTTAACGCAAAATCGATCAAGTTGTCTTGGAAGAAATGAATGAGCACCTTTTCATCATTAACTTCTTGATCACCACTACGTTTGGTACCAATCATATCTCAACTACTCTAATAGGGTCATATACGTCAAATCTCTCAACAACTCTCAATCTTTCCTCCTAAACAACCCACTTATCTTGTTCAAGATGATCGAAGGATTTAACCTTATGAGATCCCTCATTGTTAGATCTATTATGGCCGACACTTGAGCAAGCATAATCGGAAGAGTCATCAAAATGCTTGTTGTTCCTTGTGGTCCAGTAGCGGGATTTGCCCCTATGTTTTATGAGTTAAGGATAATTAGAGTTGTTGGCGGTGGTAACATGGTTAGCAGCTGACTAGATGTCCCTTTCCTAGACTATGCTCATAGGAGTTTCTCGAGTAAGCTAGCCATCTAAGCCATATTATTCTTAATGTCTTCCAGCTCTTTTTGGTAGTGGGCTTTAAAGGGAGCCCTCTTTTCGTTCTTCATTCTTTTACAAAACCTAGTATTGTAGACTCTAACAGGGGACCTATATTTTGAGTACCTGCCATGCACATTCCATAATTTATAAATGCATATGGATGTATAATTATGCATGCTAATGTATGTTAGATATGGATTAGTTATACCCTGGGATGATATATAGTCACCATTCCTATATAAACAGGTAGGGTTCTAATCTTTTTGTAGTTGTCAAGACAATTTAATCTAAGCCAATGCTTAATAAAAATATAATATACTCATCACAAATAGATATTGCTTAAAAGATTGGGTCTAAGCACTTTTTATTAATACTTGATGAAAACTTTTACATTTGAAAACTAGTCTTCTCATCATCATCGTTAACAAGAGGAATAAAGGCAAAGCCTTTGTTTTCTATATTCCTAAAAAAGAGCATCAATCTCAGTTATGCTTTGATGATATCAATGGACATCCCTTCCAACATGCTGATTGTTGTTGGTGTCAATCATATGGTTGTGCCACTCGAGCAGTCCATTCTTTTCTTCCAAATGTTTTACCTTAGCCTTTTCTTTGTCAAGCTTCTTCTCTAGCAGGTTGATCTCAGTTCTCTAATTATTGAATACCCCCAACATCTTTTCCTTTGACTTTTGCTTCAGCCAACTCACTTTACAGCATCACATGCTTGTATAACCTTTTTATACTACTCAATTCGGCTTTCTAACTTAACTTGGTTCCTTGAAGACATATCAGCCCTTTCTTGGCAATCATTGATATTGGTTTTCAAAGCCTTTAGCTCAGTACTAGTTTGCATCCAATGTGTTCCCAATTCTCCTTGCTATTTCTTAGCTTGGTTTTTAGCTGCCTTTTCTTCTTTCAGTTGCTTCTCTAATAACATGATTTTCTTGTCCTTTTCATCCAACTATTGCTCTACAAACTTTCTCAATTTCTCTTTAGTGAGGAGTTGCTCCTCGAGGGATATCCTGAGGGCTTTACTGGCGCCCACCTCCATTTGAAGCTTTTCCAGTTATTTTCTTAACTCTTCCTTGTTGTTAATCCTCTTTGTTTTAGTTGGTTTAATAGCTTATGAAGTCTTGATTTATACCCAAGAGTCATGGGGATGGTGACTACTCATAGATTTCTCCACTTTGGATACTTTTTACAAGTAACTGGATCTCTCAAACCATCTAATTCCTTCTTGACCAATATCAGAAGCTTCGAGTTTTGTATGATGTTCACCATAACTTCCAAAGCATATTGGTCCTTGAATAACCTAGAGAATTGGGATAGCCCAACCATTCTTGGCATATGTTGTATGCCCCTAAGTTGCCTTACAACCAAAGCGGGCATATAACTGACATATCCAATCAGAAGCACCCACCATCTTTGCCCACAACTCATCAAGCAATATGTTTCTCACATCCACGAGGCTTTCCACTGCACTTCTTCTTGCGGGATTCTTTGTAGAGATATGAAACTTTGATCAATTTGGCCAATTTAGTTAGCACTTATCCTGCCTTTGGTGGAAGTAGACTTTGTATAGATTTCGAGGAAATTCAATTAGTAAATCATACTCTTCCAAAGTAGGACACATGTCTACATTTATAAAAGTGAAGCACCGATACTTGGGGTCCTAAAAATACATCAAAGCTTTAATTGCTTAATTCTACACGGACACCTTTGTGATTTCCATTACCCTCCCATATTTATTCAAAAACTCATCCTCGTTGATATTTTTTATTTGTGGGATGAGCCTTTTCAAGTCATTTCCAAAGCAACTCACATTTCTGATGAGTGGCAATTTAATATCATTTAGTCTTAGACAATCCCCTTCTAATAGTTGTAAGGATTCAGAATCCAATCCATATCCAATAAAGGTAATCTCTTTAATGCTGGCTATTTTATCAACCCTAAGTCCTGCAATTGAAGATGCTTTTTAGGGTTGAACATGTCTTAATGCAACAAAGTTTAATTATGGAACATACATCCTATAGGCAGGTTCTATGTCTTTTTACGTGAGACGTTGAGGTAAGCATTATCTAGTCTCAAAAAGGTCTCTTGTTGTCCCGGTGATTACCCTCATGAAGGTAATATGAGGGGCTCAATAAGTAGTGAGATGGTAAGTATACCAATCACTATCAATCCAAGCACTCAACAAAGAATCAAATAGTTTCACAAACTTAAACTCTGACTGAAAGTTATAGTGTAATGACCCAGTTTTTCATAGCCAAAATCGGAGGAATATATATATATATATATATATATGTGTGCCACCACGTTACTAATAATTCTCACAGTAGTATTCATGAGTTTATCATAACAGAATTCATCTCTTAATATAATGCAATACTCATGAAATTTCACGATACAACATTCTCGTAAAAAAGAATACCACATACATACATTCATAACATCATGTTTACACGTTCATGCATTCACTTCCATGTTTCATTACAATTATCGATACAAGTCATTTCAGAAGTGTCGAATGGCAACTAGTACATTCGCTCCTTCCAAATACAAAACACCTAAAACATGTTATTACATAGTTCCTTTCAAAATATATGGACCTGTGAAAAGGGTTTTCCTACGCACCTTGATTGTGTGATGTCCTTGTTACAAAAGCAAAATGGATACAAGAATTATAAATAATCTAAAATATGACAACAGATAACTAAAAGCATATCGGCATTACTTCCGTTTATAATCTAAGTGAGTATAATCCTTTTGTTACCCCTTACATACATAATACAACCTTAATATTTCCTTAACTGTAATATCTTTACTCTCACATCCCAATCTTTCTATAGGTATGGTAGGGATTGAAGTTATTTCATTTGTCATAGTTATTTTAATTCGTTTTATTATGGTCGTCATTTACGAGACCACTAATACATTTATCCACCATATTCTCACTCAGTCTGCCATCTCGGATGCCATTAACCGTAGCTAATTATAATATACACACCCAATCATCCATCTCAGATGTCATTAACCATAGTTAGTCATAATATATATATCCAGTCATCCATCTTGGATGCCATTAGACGTAGCTAATCACGATATTCAACCCGGTCATCCATCTCGGATGTCATTCACCGAAGTTAATCATAACTTCCAACCCGGTCATCCATCTCGGATGTCATTAGCCAAAGTCAATCATAACATACACTCCCAGTCACTCATTTAGTATACCATTAACCAAAGCTAATAATCAACATAACTCGGTCATCCATCTCGGATGTCATTAGCTGAAGCTAATCACAATGTACACAATCGGTCATCCATCTACGATACCATTAGCCGAAACTAATAATCAACATAACACGGTTAACCATCTTGGATGCCATTAGCCGAAGCTAATTGCAACTTCCAACCCGGTCATCCATCTCAGACGCCATTAGCCAAAGCTAATCATAACTTCTAACCTGATCATCCATCTCGGATGCCATTAGCTTAAGCTAATCATGACGTACACGTCCGGTCATCCATCTAGGATACCATTAGCTGAAGCTAATCATCAACATAAACATTCCATGATAGCTTAACATTCATTATAACACAATAATAGATCCTTCGTAATACTCGTTCAAACATTCTATAAAAGTTTAATATTCACCATCACATAATAATATGTTCTTCGTAATACTCATATAAACATTCCATGTCAGTTCAACATTCACTATAACACAATAATAGATCCTTCATAATACTCGTTCAAACATTCCATAATAGTTTGGCATTCACTATAACACAATAATTGATCTTTCATAATGAATTCATTTCAGGAAATTAACATTATGATTGAAAGGGTTGGAAGCCACCTACGTGTTCCTCCCGTGGGGTGTCCTTGTTCAGTCGAAGGTCCGATCCCGGTCGCACCACCAACACATCAATGGTCACATAACTCGTCACCATACATATTTCAAGAATACACATATTCACATTCAAGTATTTCATATATTACACAATCATAAAAGGAAATCGCTACAGGCATTTAAGTCTGTCGCAGAACATCGTTAGTGAAAACTGGTTCGCTGGTGACATAGAATTCGTTGACGAAAACTAACTCGCTGGTGACACAGAATTTGGCAACGAAAAATAATTCACTGGTAACACAAAATTCGACAGCAAAAACTAACTCATTGGTGACACAGAATTCGGCAACGCAATCCAGTTCTATGGCTAATGTATGAAATCGTTTGCATACCTAGTCTACTATTAACTCAGAAATCATTGTTGAAAACTGAGTCGCTGCTGACCCAAAAATCATCAACGTAACTTGGTTCTACGACTGACATTGAAATCATTAGCGCACCTAAGTTACTATCGACTTAAAAATCATTGACGAAAACTAAGTCGCTACCGACCTAGAAATCGTCAATGTAACCCAATTCTACGACTGACATTGAAATCATCAGCACATATAAGCTACTGCTGACTTAGAAATTTTTGATGAAAACTAAAAAGCTGCCGACTCAGAATTCGTCAATGTAACCCAGTTTTACGGCTGACACTGAAATCGTCAGCGTACATAGGCTATTGTTGACTCAGAAATCGTTGACGAAAATGGATTCGCTGTCAACCCAAAAATTGTCAACGTAACTCAGTTTTATGGTTGACGCTGAAATCATCAGCGCACATAGGCTATAACTAACTCAGAAATCGTTGTCAAAAATTGATTCGCTGTCGACATAGAAATTTTCAACATACCTAGTTTTACAGTTGACGCTTGATTAGTACTTGAAAGTGCATTTTTATCAAGGTTTTATATCATCATTTTGCACTTGAAGTATCAATAACTCCTTAACTAAAACATGTTTTATAATAACATATCTAATAATATAAGATACCTTTAATTTA
>Ga0307518_10002276_pt1 | contig 14041 bp, 9 predicted proteins | sample 25_EM_MG_FD_203889 | JGI IMG/M metagenome (GOLD analysis project Ga0307518, IMG submission 203889) | Populus trichocarpa ectomycorrhiza microbial communities from riparian zone in the Pacific Northwest, United States - 25_EM | ecosystem: Host-associated > Plants > Roots > Unclassified | place...
TAATGACAGTATTAAGATGAGAGTGTTGAAGCTTAGCTTTCTAGATTATTTTGATTATGAAATTCTTACTGGGTTTTATGATAACCCACCCATGACATGGATCTAGTTTGATATTTTCATGATCAATTAGTGCACTTCCTTTTGTATTTTTTTTCTGCTTTTCTTGAATTTATTGAGGACTAATTAAGGAGATGGGTAGTTTTGTCGTGTTGTGCTGTCTGAAGGTGCTAACTACCCGTAGCAATAACTTTTCTTGGTGCTAAAAGACTATGAGAAACTGACTGATTTTAGTCATTGAAAATAATAAATTTGCTAACTTGGTTTCAGTAATTATTGGGGTTGGATTTGAAGGCAACTCAGGATATTTTGTTGGGGATTAATCCATGAATTATTTTTGTTAAGGTATTGAAAAGGGTTGTGAACGTGCAAACTTTGAAGTGATGCCGGTGTCAGGAAATGAAGAGGTGTTTATTTTCTTTCTGAGTTACTGTTAAGTAACATTAGAGAACATTTAAAATGTTTTCCCCCTTGATATTGATTCATTAATCTCTTGTTGGCAGGCTGGGGCTAAACCCCTTGCATGGCAGTCCAGTCTTAACATTGCAGGTGTTCCTATTAAGAAAAGGAGGTTCATTCGGCCTCCTTCGCCTCCACAAGAAGAACAATCTGTGCCACTGGTGGAAAAAGATTCTGTGCAGAAAGAACCTGGCAGAACATTTGTGGAGTCAACTCTGTCCAATGCTAGTGTTACAGCAAGTTCTGATTTATGCAATCCATGTGAGGATTCTGTACCTGAAGAAAATAAGAACAGGTTGGACGGCATTGTGCTGATGAACATTGCTAACTGCTCGGTAGTTAAAGTTCAAGAACTGAACCAAACAATCCAGTCTGATTCTTTGGCTGAATTTGGAAAAGAAGAGAAGCTTGTGGTGGCAGAAAAGTCTGGCAAAGCGCAGCTGATTTCAGCAAAAAATGAGTTGAATATAGAAGACAGTAAAGGTAAAGAGATACACAGCCAACAAATATCAGAAGGAAAGTGTAAGTCAGAGACACCTATAGTTTCAGAAACTTCTCAGTTTTCTTTAGGTTTAAAGGAACATGATGTTTTGTCATTCGAATGTTATAGCAATGTTGGTAGTCAAAATCATGAAAATGTAGGAGCTGTTTCATCGAATTTGTCTTTAAGCAAGGGCGAGACCGGTATTCAGCACAAAATGTACAATATTCTGGCTACTGGCAGCACTGATCTACGGACTAACAGATCAAACTGGGACTTGAATACTACTGCGGATACATGGGATGGTTCTACCAGTGATGAACATGCAGCTCAAGTAACTGCTGATGCGTGGAACAGAGTTGGTGTTATACATGATATTACTACAGGAGTAATTGGAACTGGTATTGCTAAAGAAAGGCAACTCCTTGATGGGAGTGAGTGCAGATCTAGTTTTCCCCAAACATTCTCAGAGTGTGCCAAGGAGTGTACTTCTGAGGATTCTCTTCATCTACGTCTCAGTCCATCATTTCCTTCAATTAACTTAAGCAAGGAATCTTCCAGCTCTTCTGCTAACAAAGAAAGCCGGGTTATTCCTAATACTAGCTTGCCTGGTGTCTTGTTGTCAGCAGGCAATGCAACCATGGATAGCTCTAGGACCATAAAATCAGAACCTTTTGATGGGAGCCTCGAACATGATCTTAGAGGAGCTAAAGTCAATCCATTTGATTTTTTTGTGAAGCGTGAGTTGGTTGAGAAGGGTAGTCCAGAAACATCAAAGTCCTCAGCGTTTATTTCTCTGAAATTAGCTGGTCAGGGTTTCATAAAACCCGAACCATTTCCTGATGGTAAACCAGAAATTCCCAGGATGATAGAGGGGGTGTCAATCCAACCTGATAAACAAGTGCTACAAGGCCAGGATACTGGAGGGCAAGCTCCTTGCTCGACTAGTAAACAAGTGCTGCAAGGCCAGGATACTGGAGAACCTTCCTGTTCAACAAATGACTGGGCGAGGGAAGGTCAAGATATCTTAGCAAAACCTACTTGTTCAACAGGTTTGTCTATAAGTGGCAATGCGTCAGAATGTTTAGAGCATACCACATGTGCTGAAGGTGTGCTTCTTAGGAAGGAGATTGTAAAGGAAGCATGTGAAAGTGCTGGGCAGGTTTCTTCAGAAATGGTTTGTATACCTGTGGGTCACAGTGGCAATGAATTAAATGCTTCTGTTATGATAGATACTGCAATTACCGAGGGCAGAAATGTGGATATTCCTGAGCAGTGCGAACTGAATTTTACAGAGGAAGTCTCTGCACGTTCACATGGAAATGGTGAGGGTTCAGTAACTGATGAGGAAAAGATCAACTTGTCTGGTGATATGCTAGAAGAAGATACGTATGGCTCTGGCTATGAGTCTGACGGTCATTCTATGGCTATGGATATTGAAGAAGAGCATCGAGAACACGAGTATGAAGATGGTGAGGTTCGAGATCTGCACCTGCAGGCTGTGACAGAGTGTCAGAAATTTGAGGGAAAAGATGTTAGTCATGGTAATTGTGGTAATTCTGAGCATGAAAAGGTAAACTCTGAACTTGCTGGTGATGATCATCATATTTCATCCCATGTCGAGGAAAATGACTCTAAAATAAAAGTTTCTGAAAACAATGAAGATACTGTGAAAGAATGTATCACTACAACCACTGAAGATGCTGATAATGCTATTATGAAAAAATCATCAACAGTTGAGATTCCATCTTGTGGGGAAGATCAAGAGAGGGCCACCACAATCATTCAAATAAAATCACTCGACACATCTGGACAGAAAGATGATCTGATGGGCCAGGGGGCAGATTTGTCACCTGGACAAGACATTACTGGAGGTCAAGAAACTTTAGTTTCTATTGAGCAAGGTTCAGACAAGAACATTAAAACAATTGATGTGGAAAAGAATGAGTTGCCTGAGGTAGAAGCATCTTTAAATGGTCGTGATATGGCTAAGGATGTCAGCAGTGGCCGGAGTAGGATTATTAACTTGTCTCGAGCTTCTAATTCATCATCTCCTGGCAAGACAAGATCTATATCAGGCAGGACTTTGCCATCACATCGAGAAAGATTACCTGATGAGCTGCTTGAGGGTGGTAAATTGCATCCCCGAGGGAGGTGATTATTTGTTATTTTATTTGTCTCTCTTATGTTCCATATTTTTTTTGACGGTCTAGTATATGTGTTATAGTCTGATTTTCTTCCATGGCAATTTATCTCAGGGATGAAAATTATATTGATGGCCCTCGCAGATTCTCAAGAGAGAGGCATCAAGAGCATTTCCCCAGAAACTCTAGAATGAATTTTGTCTGTGGTAGAGGGAGGATGTCCAGTCGGATTGACACTCTACGTGGTGACAGGGATTCTGAACGTGACTATGCTTCAGAATTTTATGGTTCATCAGATTTTGCTGTTCGCAGACATAAATATGCGTCTGCTGTTGGCGAGGCAGATTCTTCTGTTAATTATAATACTGGACCAGATGGTGCATTTGTAGGTACTGCTCGGGGAGGGAGAAAATTATTGGATGATGAGACACCAGTTTTCCGCCATGTACCCTCAAGGAGGCGGTCTCCTAGAGGGAGATATGGACCCGCTGTTCGGGGCACTCAAATGCTGCATAGAGTTCCTCGAAATGTTGGGGAAGATGGTTCTGAAGTTACTGGAGTAAGGCATGCTGAGAACATGAGGGGATTCCCTGATGATAGTACAGATCAGGCATTTACACGTCCCCAACCTTCATATGAAGGGTTAGATGGTCATTTTGTCCAAGGGACTAGGAACTATTCATCTGTTCAGAGAAGGACTCCTCCCCAAATTCGTTCAAAATCTCCAATTAGATCTCGTTCTCCTTGTCCATGGTCATCTGCCAGAAGAAGATCTCCAGATGGGTTTGGTGCAACCTCAGAATTTTCTAGTCGGAGATCACCAATTTACAGGATAGGGAGGGTCAGATCACCTGACCATCCTGGTTTTCCCAGGGAAATGGTTGTCAGGAGGAATGGTTCCCCACCATTTTTATCTCGACCTAATGATACAAGGGAAATGGATCTTGGTCGTGATCACGGCCATCCAAGGTCTATCATCTCTAATAGGGACCAAACAGGAAGGGTTTTGCTCAGAAACGGTAGGAGATTTGGTATTACAGATCTTCGAGAAAGGAGGGATGGAGATGAGTTCTTTGGAGGCCCCATGCACTCTGGCCGATTTCAAGAGCTTGGTGGTGATGGAAATGTCGAAGATAGAAGAAGGTTTAGTGAGAGGCGGGGACCTGTCAGGACATTTAAGCCTTTTAACGGTGCTGATGGTGAAAATTTTCGTCTTAATCCGGTGGATGGCCCTAGACCTCTTAGGTTCTTTCCAGAAGATGATCCAGAGTTCCATGAGAGAGCTAATTTGAGGGAAAGAGAGTTTGATGGACGGATTAAGAACTGTCCTGGAAATGCACCTAGAAGACCCAGAAGCATTGAAGAGCGGGCAGGAAATTACAGGCATGGTGGTCATGTGTTGTGTGATGATGGGTTTGATGATATTTCACGAATGAAGAGGAAAAGGTTTTAATGGTCAATAGACCAGGGCCCAGGGCTTGTTATTTTAGATTATATAGGAGACTAGAGGCAGAATTGCTTGTGGTTACTTACACAGCTGGATTGATAAATGTCAGATGCCACCTTCATTTAACACTGATACTATTAGCCATCAGATGACTGTTCTGTCATGTACATAGCTTGTCTCTTTCAGAACTCTATCCACTGGTTTCTTGTTCTCAAATTCTGGATGTTAGGCCACTTTTCGTTTTTCACCTTAGCAAGTTTTATAGTGTCATAATTTTGGCTGCACTTTATGTATGGGCGGGATCATTGCAGTTAAAATCAGTGTTCGCATATTCTCCAGTGGATGCCCAAGTTTCTCAAAAGTATTTTCAGCTTGGCATGCTGATTATGTTTGGTGGGTTGGAGTAGGTATGCAGCAAGGCGTTGTTGGAACTTGGTCTGATTCTGAAGCCATCAAAGAAGCTTTAATAAAATCAGTAACTTTCTGTTCTTTGCTTTGCTTCACATTCCCTTTGTTATGTTGCCCAAATATGAATATTCCAATCATGTTACCAAATTTGTGCAGTCATCTCGTACAGTTACTGCACAGTGCTCAAGTTTTTAGAAGGTAGTATTTGTTGCGATCTACTTTACTGAATAGAGAAATTTTCAGGCGTGCAATTGCTTTTAACTCAACAGTATCAACTGTTGGAAGCTGAAATGTCTGGTGGACTGAGGTAATTCAACTGTTGGAATCTTAGACTTTGCAGAGTTCATGGTTTATTGTGCTGCAAGTACTCTTACGGGCTCAAGTTTGACTGAACTTTGGTTAAGCTTTTGTCATTTTTCTCATAGGAAGTCTTGAATGCTTTCAAGAGACAGCGGGTGAATACTAGCTAGCTACTTGGAGTAGGCTTTCATAGCTGTGCTTTTATTTGTTACTTGAGTAGGCCATGTTGGTGGCCTGTCTAATCTCTCATGCATTTGCCAACCATTGAGTTCTGCCCTGATGTCTTGTCTTCAGTGGATTAGATTAAACTACCACCTCCTAAGCCTTTGCTTGAAAGGGAGCATATCTGGGAATCTTAGCTTTTGGGGTTGTAATTTCGTGGTTCTCTTTGGAAGGCAGCAAATGACTGCTATGTTGGATGGTGGCTTACTGTGTTACTGGTAGCTTTATCTGTTCTTTTCGGGAAAACAGCTACCTAGGAATGCTGGGGATAATCTATTTCATTGTTTACACTGAATAGGGTGATTCAGCCACTGCACTGCGATACACTGCTTGTGGTGTGGTTTCTACTACTGCATGATTACTGAAACAAAGTACGGTGAGTTTTTTAGAACATATGTTGAATGTGGGTACAGGACACGGGGGTTTGTGGTTCTGAAGGTGGTGGTGCAAAACCTCAGGTAAGGCTGTTCCCTTGATTGAACACACACCTTTTACCCGATGTAGATTAATTGGTCCATGAGGATCGGCAACCAGGTTGAATCAGGTCCCGTGATCGCACTGACATCACCTTTGTCATCGTTTCTGTTCTTTTTTAACAATGATAAAATAATATATTAATATTAAGCAGAATAAGAATGTTGAGTTTTAGCTCCAAGAAGCTCGTATTAAACAGTATAATGAAGAGTCAAGACGAGAATGGATCATGGATGTTGGGGGACCATGATTTGGTATTTATTAACCATCACTTTTGGGCAATATGTTGACTATTACAAGTCAGCTTATGGATTGCATGTGGATTGAAAGCTGGACTTTCCGAAATTTGACCATCTCAATTTCCAATAGATGTTTTTTTTTTAAAAAAAGGGCAGGAAATATTTGTGGAGAATCTCTGTCAGCTACCAAAAGAGGAATGCTTTTTGCTAGCAGCCTTGGCCTTGGTGATTTCTTCAATTCTTTTTCCCGTGACTTTTTATTTGGATTGTCATTGTGCAAACAGAATCACTGTCAGGAAACCATGGCTTAGTGTAGGGGGGCAATGATGTTGGCAAGAGCCATGAAGATGAGAATAGAGATTGACTCTGAATCTCAGAATTGCACGCAGTTGCAACCTTGACATCTGCTGGCAAAAGTTTGTTGCCTGCTCGATAGAAGTTGAATCTTCTGCACGTCAACAACTGTATGATAAATATTAGAATTTGTGCCCGTTCTTAATGGTTGGACCAAGCATTTTCCGCCCATTTATCCTGAATGTTCAAGTCCTGTCTGGTGATTTCTTAAAAGAATGCCAGTGATGGACTCTTTAAACGTGGGAACCAGGGAAAGCTGCAGTCACGAAATACAGCAGTGCTTATATTTCCCTGAGAATAATTTCACCAATTTTTAATGTTTTCTCAATCAAGTATGCATACCTTTTCAAAACAGCTAATCAATTATTTTCTATTTAATTTTTGTAAATTGCTTTGATAACAGTAATTTGGAAGGGAAAGTTCCATGAAAGGGTCGGGTAACCCACGTACCATTTACCCCACGAAAATATTTAGAAAAAGTCCCGAGTCAAACAAAAATAACTGAAGTTCCTGTACTCAATAAAAAAAAATTGTGTGCGTGTACTGCAATCATCCCTATTTCCCCGTATCATCTGTATTCTTGCATTTTATAGGCCAGCAATTGTAGCGTCTTGAGACTGATTGGGTGGTTTTCTTTAAAGGCGTCAACCACTGCTGCCCTGGGGAACGCATTACAATGCTCCTTTTTCCAGGGCTGTTAGGGAGTCTGCGGTTTCTTCCAATTTAGAATTCGGTAGGGCTGACTCTAAAACCAGTGACCTGATTATTTTATAAAGGCGTGTTTAGACAATTCTGAACTTACGTACACGTTCAGACTTGACGAAGGTTTATGAAGTTTCACTTGTTCCTTCTTTTGAACTCTTTTGACGCCAATAAACCCAAACTAATGGGTTGAAAATTTTGCTCGACTGTTAGCTAGGAGTGGCGTGTGGCAGGAATCTTCAGTTTTTGCATTATTATTTTTCAAACTTTGGACATTGCTTACCCCAACCATAAGAGTCTTGTGTGGTTGTGTTGCGACTTTTGTTTGCAACTTTTGTTGCTTTGCCGTGCCATTGCATGCAATTGGTAAACGATTCGCATTCGGTTTCAGGGCAATATATATAACAATGGAATAATGCTCCAATGCTACGGGCTGGTGCCATTCCAATTTAACAAAAGAAAACTCTCCCATTTTCTCGAGACACTTTCTAAAATTAGACGTGTGTAAACTTATCATTCTACGTCTCAGTGATGCTGTGCTTTTAATATAAATGCCAGAAGTTAAGACCCACCTGCCTAACTCCTGAGTGCAAATGCTGTCGCTAGCGTGCCCAGATGAAGTAAAGCGACGAGGCAAAAGAAAAATATAATCGTCGTGGTAGTAGTAGAAAGATAAATCAATCACTTGAGTTACTGATACAACGTTGTGGGAGCATACCAGTCAAGAAATGTCAACTTGTAACAATTTATAGATGCAAAAATATTTAACTAGTTAATGGCTTTGAATTTCTAGGTACGAAATCCCAAGTTCCCAGCTTTGCATCCAAGAACAAGAACAGCATGGGTAATGAAAGTAAGTTGAAAAGTAGCACAATGTGTAGCATGATTACAATATATCTTAAAGATGATTCCTGTTACTATTCTGTATGCATGATATCTTTTTTCGAGCGAGGAACACCGGTGCCGTAGTTGGCTGTGTGATTTCTATAATTTATATTCTCTGGCTAAAAGTCCAAGAGAGTACAGGAAAGCAACATTTTCGAGTGGATTTTCTAATGGGCCATCTCGAACCCCCTTTATGGGCCTTGAGTAGGCCTGGGCTTCGTGCTCGGTAGGATTTGGTCAGATCATGGCCGAAACGTGCGCTCTCGTTTATTAACCTCCGCAGTCCGCACGCGTTGTTCGATTAGGGTCCCTGCCCTCCATTCTCTCTCAGCTTCCTCTGTTGTTTGTGCTGAATAATTCAATTGAATTCTTGAAATGGAAAATGCTTTTCAGCATTCGAAAAATTCTACTCCCGTGAGAAAGTGGAGTTGATGAATAATTATTACAATAAATCCTATTAAGTTATTTTAGGAGGGAAAGAATACAATTTGAAATATATAATAATTTCTCATAATATATAGAGATCCACGTGCATAAATTTGATTGCTCTTATGTGTCTATTTCGATCAAATTTCACACAAGTGTGTGATATTGTTGTAAACTGTAATACACTGATTTTTATATCTTGAAAACATCAAAATTGATATATTTAAAATAAAAAAAAAATAAAAAAAGAAGAAGGAAAAAAGGTGTCTTAACATAGATAAATGCATAAAATAGTGCAGCATGTTGTTATCCGTCCACAAAAGGCAATACACACAAAATAAATGTTTAAAATCCATTTTATTTTTTTGTTTTAAAAACCTTTTTAAAATAATTTATTTATTTTTTATTTTTTTCTTTACTTCAAATTAATATTTTTTTTATATTTTCAAATCATTTTAATGTGTTAATATTAAAAATAATTTTTAAAAAATAAAAAAATATTATTTTAATATATTTCTAAATAAAAAATATTTAAAAAAATAACTATTAGAACATTCAACCCTAATCAATAAAGTAAAAACTATACTAACGTTCTCTCGAATAAAAATTAAAAAAAAAAAAGGGGGGGAAAACTAATGTCAAGTTGCAATTCTTATAATTGACATAGCACTAAATAAATTATAATCCGACTTAACCTCAGAAAATCCAAAAGGATTATAACTTCCTGTACCGCCATCAACTACATTACGCACGGACCCAAACACGGCCTATCATTGACACCTCCTTACTTGAATCCGCCTCTCTCCCAGTCCCTCTCTAATATATATATATAATTCTTTTTATCTCCTCCTATATCCAACTTATCGAACGTTTTTTTCTCCTACTAATTTTCGTTGTAATATTTACACATACAGAATTATTTTTATTTTTTTTGCTATTTTTGATTCTGCTGATCTCAATTGATTTTCTGTTACTTCCCTCTCGCTTTCTCTATCTCTTCAATCGCTTTCTTTGTGTTAATCTATCGAAGGTTAGATTATTCTCTTAATTTACTGTTACTAAATTAGGGTTTTGTGGAATTCTAAATTTTGTTTTTCAAGCTTAATTTGATCCTAATACGTTTAATTTAGGATGCTGAGTAGATGATGATGATGAATCAAGGAGTCAATGCGCAAACCATAGCTTCGGTGGACCCTAATTTACTCGAGGTAAGTTTCACAGATTTGGATTCTCTGGCATTAGCTTTAGTTTATACTTAATGAAGTAATGTCCGACGTTGATTTGACTTTTTTTTGTATTAAATTGATAAATATTACTGGCAAATTTTTGAGTTAATTTTTGAACTTATTTGATATGAATTATTGTTAATGGTGGACCAGAGTAAATTATATTTATTCCAATGAATTAGGTTTAGCGTTACCATGTTGTTTAGAGGAAATTTAGTGTCAGTTGGGAGTTTTTTGTTAATCTTTGTTTTTTAGTAGCACATTAGTAGAAGATTGAACAAAAGTGTACATGCGATCCTGATGTTGATATGATTGTGTGTATGGAAAGCTAGTTTAGTTCAAATTTCCAAACTGGTGTGTTTCGATGATTCTTGTAAAATTTATGATTTATGACGTCTTTGTCAGAGCATAATTTTTATTTGCTGCTGTTTTAGGGTCGATATGTTGTTGATGCGAACCAAGGGAAGAAATCTTATATTCCCTCAGTTAATGGATCTGAAACTGCACCATGGACCACGCATAGAGTGGATAATCACTCCACAGAGAATGGAATCCTTTCAAATTCCAGTTATCACCATGATCAGCAAACACAGCAGCCTGCAAGAAATGCTCAAGATAGTTTGAGCACGACATCCCTTTCTAGTTCATCGACTCAAGGAACAACAAATGGAGTGCAACAAGATTACAGTAGTTATGCAGCATACAACCCTACAGATCCATATGGAAGCACTGGATATTCAACAAGTTACTATAATAATGGTTATCAGCAGCAAACCAACCATTCATACTCTCAGCAACAACCAAACCATTCATACTCTCAGCAGCAACCTAGCCATTCATACTCTCAGCAGCAACAACCTAGCCATTCATACTCTCAGCAGCAGCAACCTAGCCATTCATACTCTCAGCAGCAACAACCTAGCCATTCTTACTCGTCGACTGTAGGAGCATATCAAAACACAGGTGCTCCTTATCAGCCTCTTTCCTCATTTCAGAATACAGGGTCTTATACTGGGACAACAAGTTATTCAACCACTTACTACAATCCTGGTGATTATCAGACAGCCGGAGGTTACCCAAGCAGTGGATACAATAATCATACTACCTTGTGGAACGATCCCAATTATGCAAATTATACATCTCAACAGTATTCAACCTATGCTCCAGACACAACAAGTGCTTATAGTTCCGGTACTGCAGCTTCAACATCAATGAACAATGAGCAGCGCTACAAGCAATGGGCTGATTATTACAGTCAAACAGAAGTTATTTGTGCTCCCGGGACAGAACACCTGTCTGCTGCTAGCACATCTAACCAGGGAAGTGCCGTGTCTGGTGTGTATCCTACTTCCAGCACCCAGCCTCCCTCATCTTTCACCCCGACATCTCAGAGGACTGAATCTGCGTCTTCTGATTTGCCTTCTTTGCAGGTACATTATCTCGGAGCTAGCAAGAGCAAATTGCTACCATGAAGATATCTATGCATGTCCCTGTTCTTATTTTTCTCCTTACTCCTACCATTATTTCATGATCAGCTTTTGATTTGACCTTTTCTTTGCTTAAGCTTAATTACTTTTCTATTATTGAAATTGTGATCTGAGGTCCTGCCTGGTGGGTGGGGAGGGGGTCCTTGAGATAAGGGACCATGGACTAGATTGAAGAATATCAGGGAGGGGTTGGTTTATAATTTCCTGGGTTTGATTTGATTAGAATCTGATATTTGAGTATTTAGGATGCTGTTGTTGCATGAGAATTGTTGTCTTATGGGTAAGGTCACATTTAACATCTGTTTGGTGATCTTGTGATCTATGCATACCCCATCCTTGGCACGATCAATTTATGTTATTTAAATTTGTTTATGAACCAATAGGAATGATTTTTCCACTTGAATATTTAAAGAAAAGCCTCCTGTAGGTTCTCAAATTACAGAGTGGGCTGGAAAAAAAGTTTTGAAGTGCTCTATTCAAACACAACTATTGCTTCCCTTGTAATGTAAAATGATACGTGCATAATTAAGATTCTTCTGTTATAAGATGATGCATGTGATGTGGACTGGTGGACATGTTCTAGACATCTGTCTTTTCTCTCTCTCCGCAAATAACTGCAGCATGTTATCTTTTGATGTTTTTAAAGAAACTGGTGAAAAGAGAGCATGAAAGTTTTATGAAAGTGAAATTTGTCATTCTTGAGAAATGTTGGGGTTTTAAGGGATGCTGAATTGCGAGAGACTGGAGTTTTAAGGGATGCTGAACTGCAAGAGACTTGTGAAGTTTCATTATTCTATGTTTTTTTTTTCCTCAATTTAAAATGTATTTTAAAATTATGTCCTGATTTGGTTTTAATTCAGAAGGCGTAGGAAAACATTTTTGTGACAGATTCTTTCAGGATTCTGTCATAACATGATACTGCGATTGTGATATTTTCAGGAACTGCAAATTTCACTTTCATAATACTTTCAAGCTCTCTCTTCATCAGTTTCTTTAAATACATCAATAGTTAACATGCCACAATTATTTGAGAGAGAAAAAAAACAGATATCGAAAATGTCCACCAGTCTAGCTGCATCATAATTCATATGCATCATCTTAAAACAGGAAAGACTTGTAGAGTTTTGTTATTCTATGGTGTGTTTTTTTTTTACTTTTATCAATTTAAAATATGTATTTTAAAATTATGTCCAAAGTTGATGTTAATTCACAAGGCATGGGTATTAAAGGAAAAGGTATTTTCAGGTTTCTGTCATAACATGATACTATGATTGTGATAAGGATTCATAACTGGTTTCTGGACTGTAATCATATGCTTAATTGATTCTGATATTATTTCCTATCAATAATAGCATGGATGCTTTTAATTTGTCAATATGATGCATCTGCTAGAGATTACTTGTCCAGACATGTTACAGCTCTTGTTACTATGTGGCTCGTTTCTATATATGTGTTCCTTCTCATTCTCGAGAATGTTTTAATGTTTGATCCCCAATTGCTTGTCCAGATTTGGGATTATAGTTCCAATATATATATGTGAGATCCTCATTTGACTTTGTTGGGGTTTGCAGCATATTTGACTATACATGAGATCTTCATTTGATTTTATTGGGATTTACTATGTGGCTCATTTCTATATATGTGTTCTATTTCTCGAAAATGTTTTAATGTTTGATCCTCAATTGCTTGTCCAGTTTTGTGATTATAGCTGCGATATATATGTGAGATCCTCGTTTGACTTTGTTGGGGTTTGCAGCATATTACATGTATTAATTGTGCTGGATTAGTTAATCATTTCACAACAAAAGCTTAGTTACTCAAGTTAATGTTGGCTTTTCTGGTTTTCTTGTCAGACCAGTGCAACTATCAGTAGTGCTCATGATGGCTGGAAACAAGGGGCTCCAAGTTTTCAAATTCACCATGCTAGTCCTACGCAACCACACTTTCAATATTCTCTTGATTCAAAAGCTTCATATGATAATTTTCAGGAACAACAACAGACTGCTCATCAAGGTCCTAATTCACAATTTCCTGCTGCTCATCAGGTGACCCAGAGTTATCAATCACCTCTGCCAAATGCTCCATCTTTAGATACTCGAAGGGTAAACATGATGCAGATTCCAACAAATCCTAGAATTGCTTCAAATTTAGCTTTGGGCTTATCGAAAACCGATAAGGATGGCTCTGTGACCAATGCAGCAGCAAAACCTGCTTATATTAGTGTGTCAATGCCAAAGCCAAACAACAAAGTGTTGTCCAATGACACAACTATTTCCATGCTTAAGGTGATATTGGTTTCTTATCGACTTGTCCTTCTAAAAGTTAATGTTTCCACACATAATTTGTCTTTGAGGTAACCACCAAAAAGTCTTTCAAAGTCTGAAGTTGTTTTAATTTACTTATAATCTCTAGTTCCTTTTGGCAGAACAATTTCGAATTATGACCCTGGTATTCTAGATGTTAGAAGATTTGCCAGATCCCTTTTGTTTTGATAGCATGTAACTTAGTGTGGAGGGTTTTACCAATTCTTTTGTTGTTTCTAAGCTAAAGACTTAGGTTATGTGAAAAGGTTGGGCTGTATTCATAGATGTGATGTTTAAAAAGAATCCTTGAATATCTATGCAAGCAGCATTGATGAGAAAGAAGTGATGGGTGGTTTTTGACCTGAAGTTGTAGATGAGTAGGGTTGATTGAAGAGGGGGTTGTGCGGTTGGAGTGGTATATGGCTAT
>Ga0307518_10002279_pt1 | contig 14031 bp, 7 predicted proteins | sample 25_EM_MG_FD_203889 | JGI IMG/M metagenome (GOLD analysis project Ga0307518, IMG submission 203889) | Populus trichocarpa ectomycorrhiza microbial communities from riparian zone in the Pacific Northwest, United States - 25_EM | ecosystem: Host-associated > Plants > Roots > Unclassified | place...
ACCTTAAAACTAACAAATTAATTAACTGTGATTGTAATTTTTCCTTAATTGTATTGTAATCTATTTGATAAATGTTAATTTTTGAAAAAATTAGTTTTCCCGATTAATAAAATAGTTCCCTAGTTAATCGGCAATTAAAAAAATCCATTAATATAGTAATGAAATAAATGTTCAATTTGGGTTAGAGAAGATATTATACGTATTTAAACTATGCAACTGTATTAGTTGGGAATATCTATATATATATATAAAAAAGTAGTAATAATAAACCTTTATTGGCAACTGTATTAGTTGGGAATATCTTTTAAATCCCCATCTTGCAACATAAAGTCTATCGGTAATGCTCATGTTGAACCCAACTGGGCCAAAAGTTCTGATCTTATCTAATACAGTAGTGAAAGACTTAGTGACAGATTAGTTATTTGAAATGTTGGATAAGAACTAAGGAACAATACAATTGCTCCACATGCTCGGCTTTGACTTCCTTCACATTCTCAACAATACAATTGTCCTTTAATAGACACGTACACAATCTGATCTTCTGTGGAAATATGACATGTGAACATCTTTAGCAAGAACAATTCTTTATTCAATAGAGCTCGGCAATAGCTAAGGCCGGTGACTTGTATTTCGCTTCTGTACTTGAATGAGAGACCACATTATGCTTTTTATCACTCTAATAAATCAAAGTTTTTGCCTAGAAAAACACCTTATCCGAATTGCCTACTCGATTTAAATCACACTACCGAAAAAATTAGTAAATATAAATAGAAATACTAATGGAAAAATTCCATTATAATGATTTTTACCGAATTATTTTTTCATCCTTGTGTCTATTGGAAAACACCGATAATTTTTTTTTTGTATATACCAAGAAAATAATTGAGGGTATTACAGTGAGATTCAAAAAGATAAATTGTATGATGACATGATATTTTTACTGATAAAATGACTAATGAAGTTACTGACAAAATAATTTTGTTAATAATATCGTTGATGATATTTAATTTATGACCTAGACCCTCATCTCCCCCTCCCTCATTTCTCCTTCTTCATTATGTATTTTTTTTTTCAACAAACAACCACCCCTTCCCCTCCTAATCTCAACACAATTCAATCTCCTACAACAAATTTGACCATCACAACATTCAGTTTATCAACATCTGTGTTCTGACTCAAATTTTATTGAGGATTCTCCACTTTAAGTAAGCAAATCTATCATTTTTTTTTATTTGAATTCAATTTTAAAATGTTGATAAAGAACCATATGTTACTCACGATACCATGGTAGAAATGATGGTTAGGTCAACTTCTAGTTCTAGCAACGTACATAGAGTTATAGATGACAATAGTAATCCCTATAGAAATAAAAAAGTTTCTCGATCCAGATGTTGTAACGATGCATCTTCTATAAAAAGTGTTCATAAAGAAATACTTGTGTTGGTATGCACACAAAGAATCATATGTTACTCACGATACCAAGGTAGAAAGAATGGTTAGGTCAACTTCTAGTTCTAGCAATGTGCATGGAGTTATAGATGACAATAGTAATCCCTATAGAAATATAGTTATGGACATGATAGGAATGAATCATGGTCATATCAGTTAATGTCCCATCATAGATGAAAAACCTAATGCAAACCCTGCCAGGTTTTTTGATCTTTTAAAAGATTCTAACGAACAATTATGAGATATTTGCACAAATCATAGTAAATTATCGGTTGTTGCACAGATGTTCAACATTAAGTCAGATCATGGGTTGAGTGAGGCCGATTATGATAGAATTGTCGAATGGGCGAGAAGCATTTTACCTGAAGGGAACAGGCTGAAAGAGAACTTCTATCCTGCTAAGTCCATGATGAAACCCCTCGGTCTAGGATACCAGAAAATTGACATGTCTCTTTAACCGATTAATTGATCCATATCGAGTTGCTTCGTCTAATGACTTAGAAGAAAATTCAAATTTTCACATCGTCGATAATATTTTTGTTAATATTGACGTTGAGGAGTTGAATGATGTTTTGAGCTCCAACGAACATACACAAGAAGATGAAGATTGTGATTGAGATGAGGACGAGTCAATGGATGAAGAAGAAGATAAATCTGATTAATTTGCACAACACAAATGTGTAATGTAATATTTATGGATGAAATTCACTTCAATGTAATGACAATGGTGTTAATTTATTATTGAATGACAATGAGATATTTATTTTGTTATTCTGATGTGAACTAATGTTATTGTGTTGTGTGTGCAATAATGAATTTAAGTATTTGCAGGATGGATAGATAGGGAATACAAATATAATTTGTCATCAAACATTGTTTTGTCATCAGACACATTACATACATGTATACCGACGGAATGTGTCTGTCGATATATTCTAGAGACCATGGAAATTGTTCACTTCTCAATGCGGTGATAATTAATAATCTTTTGACTGTTCATTTTTTTTTACCAATGGAATCACCAACGAAATGAAAAGTCATCGGTAATATTTAAAGGGGCTTTCTGAAAATTTTCACGCAAGTTGAAAATTTTCATTTGACTTTACAAACGAAATCACTAATGGAAATATTAAAAATTTTAATACTTAATTTTTCATCTGTGATTCTATTGGTAAAAATCACCCAGATACCAAGACCATTAAATTTCAATTTGACTTTACGAATATAATCACCAACATAAATATTAAAAATATTAATATTTAATATTTCATCGGTAATCCTATCGATACAAACTAAAATAAAAGCCTAAACCATGAAAGATCGGGGCTTCTTCTTTTTCTCTCACACACCCAATTCTTTCTCTTTCTCTTCTGTTCTCTCTCTCTCTCTCTCTCATTCTCTCCCGAGATCAAGCATTCTCTTCTCTTATCATCCTAAGCTATGTTGTCTTTTTTCAATTTTCTTCGTATTTTTCTTTTTTTTGGTTTATTAACAATGTCTTTTTTATTTATTTAAGAGCCATTTTTTTCTCTTATTTTTTTTCATTTCTTTATTCTCTTCTCTTCTAATGAATTTTTCATTCATTTTTCTTCATTTTTGCATTATTTATGTTTTTTGGCATTATTTTTGTTCAATTTTATGTTAATAATTTTATGAATTAATAAATGACATGAATTTTTGTTGTTATTGAAATCATTTTTGCATTATTTTGTTGAATTTTAGTTATTTGTTTTTCAAATTTATTGTTCAATTTGAATTAAATATGTAGGATTGATTTTAATTATTATTTTGTATTTATTACATTTAGAATACATTTTTGTAAATTTAGGATTAAAAATATTATCACTTATAAATAATTGTTTTGAATTTTAGTTGTTATTGTAATAATTTTGCATTATTTTGTTGAAATTTAGTTGTTTTTGTTTTTTCAATTTTGTAGTACAATTTCTGTTAAATGTGTAGGATTAATTTTAATTATTATTTTGAATTTTTGTAAATTTATAATAATTTGTTGTAAATTTATGATTAAAAATATTATCATGTGGAAAATGAAATTTTTCGACAAATTTGATTTATGCTAAATTGTTAGAAGAAATTGAATAAAATCAATTGGTTTGTGGCATATATTTTATGTCTAAGGAAGATGCTGCCGAATTTTATTTTTTAAAATAAGAATTATTTAATTTTTCTTTCATCCTTTAATTTGTGTAAATGCCTAGGAAAAAGTCTATTGCACATCGCAAGGATAAGATCATTTTTAGTTCTTCTAGCAGCGATACTGATGACTAGGAGTCATTAGGTGCTGACCAAAAACAGGCACCTAAAGCACAAACATTTACTTACGATGCGGGCTTGTTGAGTGCGATGCCGCAACATCGAGGGTGGTCCCTTCATAACATGATCTATTTACCCATAAGTATAAGAGGCCCAGTAGAAGGACGACCTTTTAATGTAAGTTTGTTTTACTTTCACAACGACATGTTTAATAATTTTTTAAAAAATAATATCATTTAACGAATGCAATTTCAGGTTTACAAACATTGAACCTACTAGAACAATAGCATTGTCTTTTAAATCATCGATACAAATTCCATTGTTTCAATGAAGCCAGGTTTCCAAATGTCCTGATGGAAACCGCAGGTCAATATATGGTTTCAAGGTTGAAGATTAGTATTAACTTCAATATTTTTTATTTTAATTTGGACCGTTAATTGACATTTTTCTTTTATAAATTTTTATTTCAAGGAAACATTTGAAAGGGAGAGTTGATGATAATGTTGTAAAGAAGGTTTGAGAGAATCACGCTGTAATTAGATAAGATCGAATTCAGGATATTTTTTTATTCCAAATATTAAAATTTTATTTTTCATTTACTGACAAATAATTAATTTGAGCCATATATGTGTATGATTTTTCGTACAAGGCATATAAAAAGCGAAAAAATATGCAAAACAAAAGGAGCTTCCAGGCTAGAACAACTTGGTGCTTTGAAAGGATTTCAGACCGCCATACATCTTAGATATTGCATAGGTGGAATACATTCAGCAGGTGGCATCCATGTATTTCACTTGATGGTCACAGTCTGGTACGGATAACCAGAACCGACATGTTCACGATTTCGTTACCACACACATTAACGACACTGTTATGTTCATTTCATATTCAAAGCAGATGGTAGGATTTTTTTTATTACATCTGTTTTTTTATTAGTTGTTTTTTATAAATATATTTAACTGACAACATTTTTTTATTGCAAGCTACGGTTCTTAAACACAAGTCAAGCCCAATGAAGCTTTTTGTTTAAACACATGTGCGAAGTGATGATCGCCAAAAAGAGGTGTATTAGTTCGTTGATAGCCGAGCTCAACACATTGTGGTATGTTGGTTTTCAATCATTTTTTCTTAAGTTATTATTTCCTTGAATTTAATGAATTTATTTTTTCTTTCTATGATACATATAATAGCCTATTGAAATAGAGATACAGAGATAATCCTTTGACCCATCTGAATATTGATCTGGATTTGTGGTTGGACACAAGATCATCCAAAGGAATCGATAGAAATAAGGTGTACAAACTCTTTAACTCTATGGCTGAGAACTTGTGGATGACCCTTAGTGTTTCGATAGTTGGATGCTCATAGTAGATTCCGAGCATTCAAACTCCATAGTTCGCAATGATATAAGACTAACGGGTACAAGATCAGATGACCCATCTTAATGATAAATACAAAAGACTTATTGTTGATTATGAAGAACTTCGTCGATTGGTAATGGAGATAAGATCACAAATGGATGGTTTATATGCACCCTCTCTCGGTGATGACCAACCTCCTCCTACTCCTATAGTACTGCCTCTATTTTAGATTTATTGTATTTGAACATACAAATGTTTAATTTGATTTTTATACAAATTTATTTTAAAATTTTAAAATTGTTTATTTATTTATTTTTTTTCTACTTTTGTTCGATATATTTTTTTTAAAATATATATATTTTAAATATTATTGATTGGGTTACCAACAAAACTAAACTATTGGTATATTCTAGAGAGTTGAAAACAAATTACTGCAAATGCCACTATTACTAATAGGGTTACTGATGGAACTATTCCGTCAGTATATTGCAGAGAGTTGGAAAAGAATTATTGTAAATATCACTACTCATGTTAACACACCAACGGAATTACAAATGGTACTTTGTTGATAATATGTTATATTTATCGATGGATATACCAATAAAATAAAGTGGGTAAATTTTTTTGGCGTGCTTTGTTCGTCTGTAAATCCATTGGTATATTTATTACTAACGGACTCACCGACAATCCATATATTACTGATAAGAGTTTTATCGATGGATATACCAATAAAATAAAGCGGGTAAATTTTTTTGGCGTGCTTTGTTCGTCTGTAAATCCATTGGTATATTTATTACTAACGGACTCACCGACAATCCATAAATTACTGATAACAGTTTTTTCGATGGACTATTTCTATCCATGAGTTCATCGGTAACACACGTACCGACGAACTACTAGTGTAAATACCAACAAAAATTTATGTCGGTGAAATTGTTAAATTTGAAAGTGTCATGATATGCATTTAACTCTATGACTGAGATTGTGTAATAAAGACTATACATTTGAGAGTTGTCCAATGGCCTTCACGAGGGCTATGCATAAACTTGCATAATTGGTTGACAATATAGGAAATATCAGGTCTACAAATTATGCAATATTGAAGTGCTCCAACAATCATTCTATATTTACTAGGATCTATAAGTAGTGAGCCATCTTGAGATGTTAATTTCTTACTAAATATTGGTGGAAAGGACATTAGTTTTGCTCCAGCCATATATGTTTTATACAAGAGATGAATTATATACTTGCCTTAACTTGGGTAAAGACTATTTTAATGACAACATGCTTGAACTCCTAAGAAGTAACTCAAATTGCCAAGATCTTTAAGTTTAAATTGAGTTCCAAATTGATCAATAAATTGACTAATAGCATGCATACTCAATCTTGTCATATTAATATTATATACGTAGACAACAACAAATATTTGTAAGCCATCTTTGCCATAAATAAACAGAGGTGAGTTAACTAAAGACTCATGAAAACCATATTCAAGTAGCTATTGGGAGAGTCTTCAAAACCATGCTCTTAGAGCTTGTTATAGCATATATAGATATTTATGTAACATATAAACAAAATCATGTTAAGACTAATCAATAAATCCCTTTGGTTACTCCATGGATACCTTCTCATCCAATATGCAATGTAAGAAGGCATTAAAGACATTCAATTAATGAATAGGCTAGTGAGAATTCACAGCTAGTGTCAGAATTAAACAAATAGCAAAGCGTTTAATTTCCGGAAAAAATGTCTCACGATAATCCATTCCATCAAATTGATCAAATCCTTTTGGCAACCAAGCACACCTTATACCTCTCTATGTTGTCATCCTACTTTTTAATTTTGCATGCCTATTTGTTATGAACCACGAGCTTACAAAGTGATCATAGACATAGGGACCATATACCATTGGCCGTTAATACATAAAACCCATGCCACTTAGCATCCCACCATTCAAAGATAGACATAGTATGCATAATGCAACTTGGTTATTGTTCATGATAAATAATGGACAACTCACGAAGAGTTGAACAACCAAATTCAGATTTTAGTAAAAAAAGTAATCTGGATCAAAACATAAAAAGTAAAAAAAAAAATTTGTTTAAACAAAGACGTTATTTATTCTGTCACAAAAACTAAACAAGGTGAAAATTGATTCAAACCATATCAAAATTACTTGAACATAGATATTTTGTTATTTGGAGTCTAATTGCACTATACATCAAATTTGAGGTTATTTGGATGTCGTTTGGTTTAGGTTCTAGATTCAGGTTTAGTTTGTATAAAACAAGTCTGATTTGCATCAATTATTGAAACTTGCTTTGCTACTATTGAAATTGATTTGGGAAATGTACAAAAGTTTCATTTGAGATATTTGGGTGCCAATCAAGTTGTTTTTTTTATATATAATATTTGCTTTTGATTTTTTTCACATCTTAAAAAATGTATATATCTCGTACAAATACATTTACTACTTATGAAATTGTAATTGTAGTTTTGTCTTTGCTTGTTTTCATATATTTCTTTCCTCTTGAGTCATTACATGTATTTCAATTATGTTACTAAGTTGTTCTATTTCATTGTGTTGAATTTCAAAGTAAAAAGCCCAATTGACTAAAACACGAGTGTAAAAACTTGAGGGAGTGACTGAGGATATAATTTTTTCTTTAACACTAAAATATTTTACAAATTTAAAGATATCATACAACACTAATACAACACTACCGATCAGAAATCAAGCTTTTCAAATTCAAGCCTTAGCATAATAAATGGAAAGGTTAAATAAGGTAATAAAGAGTTGAAAGGATAAGATGGACAAAAGGGAGAGTTTTGATGTTGAAATTAATTATTTAAGAAAAAGGCTGATCAAAGTGGAAACAATGTTAAGATGTATGAAAGGCATGTTTGTCTTGATATTGATGATGATTTTGATGGGATAGGTGATCAGAATTATGATAATGCCCCTTTAGACCATGGAGATCAATTTGGGCAGCCTAGAAACTATAGGTATGAGGGAGTTATGAGAGATAGGAAATGTGGATGAGGAGATGATTTGCGTACCATGATGGGGTAGATAGAAGTTTGGGTAACACAAAGATGAAAATTCCTTCATTTCAAGGGAAAAATAATCCTGAGGTGTATTTTGAGTGGGAAAAGAAGATAAGGCTTATATTTAATTGTCATAACTATTTAGAGGGTAAGAAGGTTAAGCTTGTTGCAATTGAGTCCATAGACTATGTCATTATATGGTGGAGTCAACTTGTGTTGAGTCGTAGAAGGAATCACGAGAGTCATATTGAGACTTGGGAGGAGGTGATGGCTATTACGAGGAGATGATTTATCCCTAGTCATTATTATAGAGAATTATACTAAAAGTTACAATGTTTGAGCCAAGGTACAAAGAGTATTGATGAGTACCACAAGAAGATAAAGATCATGATGGTTTAGGATAATGTAGTGGAGGATAGAAAGGCCACTATAGGTAGGTTCTTGAATGGGCTAAATCACGAGATTATAAATATTATGGAGTTGCAACGCTATGTGAAGTTGATGGATATGGTGCATTTGACAACAAAAGTAAAGAGACAACTTAAGCGTAGAGGTAGTTCAGAGCCAAACCAACTATTGGGTTCTTTGTCACTTTGAAAACCTAATTGGAAGGCTAACGTGGGATCTGCCTAATCCCAATCAAATATGGAGGAGAGAACTGAGACTCTAATAGAGAAGAAGGACATCTTCATTGATAGTAGAGGTAAATTTAGAATTATTACATCTTGTAATCATGACATAAACTATTTTCATTGTTTAGGAGTTGGTCATGTTGCTTCGTAGTGTCCAAACAAGCAAGCTATGGCTATGAAGGATCAAGATGAGGTTGTGACCTATAGAGAGGTTAGTAATGATGAGTAAATGCCTCATCTTGGATATACAAGTGATGAATGTGTTGAGTATCCTGTTAAGAGGGAAGAGCTTGTGGTGAAATGAACACTGAATTTACAAGATAAGATGGTTGATTTAGAGGAGTAACGAGCTGTATCTTTCATATGAGGTGCCATGTTTAGAATAAATATTTTGATAATGTTTCTCGACCACAGAATGATGATGATGTATTGCTCCTAGAAGTTTTTCATATTACTCATTTAAGTATGAATCTTCTTAAAAAGAGAGGGAATGATACAATCTATACAAGGATTGAACAATTATATTTTTTATTTTAACGTAATGTTATCTACTGTCTAATTTTACACTATTGAGCATAATTCTCAATTCGATTGTTGGATTGGGCTGAAATTGATGTGAACCCTAGTGGAATGTTTATTGAATTTGCAAACCTAAGATCTACCTAATTCAGGCTTGAGATTGATAATTGGGCTTGACATAATAGAAAACTTGCCTCAAGAAACCAAGACTATAATAACCACCTATACACAACATCCTCACTTGGAAACGAGCACATGAAGGATTAAATCATAATAAAGATTGGTCATTTATTTGAAGAGTGTAGTTAATTTAAGAATCAAACAAGAAAAATCTGTATTCTCTATGTTTCAATATATGGCAATTAATGTATTCCAATCTGAAAATTAAGTCTTATAAAAGAGTATTTATACTCTTGGAAATAAACCCCTAAGATAACTTAATGGGTTCATTTGACTCAATTTGAAACTAGACACAAAATAAACCTAAAACTAACTAAATAACATGAAAATAATAAAATAAATATTTTGAAATTTTATCCCATGGTGCTACTATTACTCTTTAAATAATAGACTATGAACTTTTCTTGTCCCAATAATCCTATTTTGAAATTTTATCTCATAGTGCTGCCACTACTCTTTAAACAATAGACTATGAACTTTTCTCAATAGTCCTATTTTCCCATCACCTTTAGTGTCCAAAGTAGAGTAGGATTTTCCTTCCAATTAAATCTCATTGATAGATTAAACTCTTTGAAATTTTATCTCATGGTGCTGCCACTACTCTTTAAACAATAGACTAGGAACTTTTCTCAATAATCCTATTTTCCCATCACCTTTAGTGTCCAAAGTAGAGTAGGATTTTCCTTCCAATTAAATCTCATTGATAGATTAAACTCCTTGATATATCCGACTTTTTTTTTATCCAAATAAGTTCATAGTTTCCTTGTTGGATTGAGAAACATAAAATACCTTAAAAAACAAGCCCAATGATGCTGAAACCCATGGTCCATAAGCCCATCTTAAATATGAATCAAATTTATTAAGGATTGTTCTTCTTTGGTTGTTGCTCTTTTGTAGTCCACCTTCATCCATGTGTCTTGTAAAAGCCTATTAAAGGCTTCCTTGAACTTCTTTACCATAGCCCTAGTGATTGGGCCTACTGGAACTACTAATGGATCATTTGGTGTGGGTTGGATTGCATAAAAAAATTTACTAGTTGTTTTCAAATGTATTGTTTTATATGAAATTAAAATCTCAGGTCAATTAAAGTTCGAGAAGGCATCATGATATTGGTCAGAAAGTTCTATATAGGTTTTGTTATTTGTTCTTTTGACTTGTGGCTTTCTTTTGGAGAGATTTTTTTCCTAATAATGGACAAAAATTCAATAGTTTAGTTTTGGAAGTTTTCTAGTTCTACAAGGATCTTTAATAGACAGCAATATAGTTTCCAACTGTGGCAAGAATTCCTTTAATGTTTCAAAATCCTTTTCTTACAAGAATTCCATAGCTATTCTAGTTATATTAGGAAAGGAGGGATGGTGATATTTAATGGCAGAGAATTTTAGGACTTTCCATATTCTATAAGGAAACTAAGGGGCATGAGCTATTACAAAGATTTTCATGCTTATTTAGGAGGTTAAAGTTGGTTTAGGGCTAATATTTTTCAATGCATAAATTTACACTAACAAACATAAATTCAATCCGATTGTTGGATCAAGCTGAAACTTTACCAAAAGTTTTAAGAGATCTTGTTTTATATTAGGTTAAAATTTCAGATCAATCAGACATCATGAAGGTCTTGAAATATGGTCCATAATCTACCTTGCGAGAATTGCATTATTTTCCTAATTGATTTAGGATTCTTTTTCTTATTTGGACTCATATTCTTTTATTATTTTTCCAGAATTATTTAGGATTATTTTTTTTACCTAATATAAATAGGTTATTTAGCTTGTTCTTAGGTTTTTAGCTTTGGAGCCATGATGTTTTGAATAAACTTGTGTTTTGCATGAGATAACACTTTTCGTTTCGCTAGGATAAAGAGCAGATTTGAGTTATCAAAGTTAACTGATTTTGTGACATCTTTCTTATACTTTTCGTTCATGAACTGATATTCGTTGAGTGGAGGTTTATTGCATTAGTGTTAGTGCTTTGGTTTAGGTAATATCTATGTCATTCTCTTATCAAACCTGATTCTTTAGCTTTTCATGATTTGTCTTTCTTGCTTATGGGTTACGTGATCACATGATTATGCAATTCGCGTCATATCATTTTTGTTGTCCGAGTATACTCGAAAAACACATTTTTTACTTTTAAAACAAAGCTTATTTTCTTCATAAGGTGAGATTAATGGATAACAACTATACCTAAAAATAGGTAGGCCGGGATTGATTTATAGAGCACATTAATTAAATAAACCGATGTTAGGAAGGAATGAGTACAAATAAGTTGTTGGTAAATGTGATTTTGCAAAAAGAATTAAGCATTTTTTTTTCATGTGTCTATGTTTTCTCTTTGTAATTTTATTTTATGGAGAAGAATATGGACTAGTTAGTTGATGATAAATTTCATTTATACTTAAAAATCATTTAAATTCATTAGAGAGAAATTCATCTTCGTTGTCTATTTGATTTTGATTAATCTTTCAAGAAAATAAGTTTTCAACAAAAGCTTTATATTTTTTGAAAACTTCAAATACATCAGATTTATAGGCCATAGGATACAATCATGTGAAACATGAAAAATCATCAATGAAAATAACATAAAAACAACATCCAATAACTGAATTTATAGGAGACATCTAAATTTCTCAGTATACGAGGACTAATAGACATTGTATCTAATGTGTTGAATTGTTATATGGAACCTGTATGGCTTTTCCTAGAGGGCAAGACTCATAAAAATATATATTTACTAAAGGATTTAGTACTAGGTAGATATTCAGACTGAAATAGATTATCTAAGTCAAGCTTGGAAGGGGTGTCCTAAATGACTATGTTATCTATCCTTGGTTGTTTTAGTTTCTAACTTAGTTGCGAAGAAATGCATTTCATTGGAGAAGCTCTTGTTATCGACGAGAGGATATAGACCATTCTTTGCCCAACCTTGGAATAGGATTTTGTTAGTCTAATTTTGTTTCTCAAAAAAATTATAGTCAATTAGTCTAAAATAATTATTATTATCTAGACATAATTTGTTGATGGATAAGAGATTGAAAAATATATTAGGGTAATATAAAATATTTGCAAATAAAAGGATTGATTGTCTACTAGAAGGGAAGTGTGTCCGGTATTTTCAATAGATAAATTTATCCTATTGCTAACTTTAATCATGTCTACTCATTCAAATGATTATTGAGTAGTAAGATTTGTTGCATTACTGATTATGTGCGCATTCGCCTCACTATCAACAATAACATATTTGATTATCAAGTGTTACAATAGATTTAGCTGTCATGACTGCAAGTTTAGCAATAGAAATTCGACCTTGATATGCATAATTCAACCTTTTACAGCAACCTAATGCAATATGATTTGTTTTATCATAAATGTGACAGATAGGTCTATTGAAAGAAGTACCTTACAGAAGAGGATTATTCTATTATACAAAATTAGATCATTGAAGATTAAAGACGATTGGAGCTCAATTTTATCTGAAATTAGTATTTACAACTCACTTTTGTGCTTTCTTTGTAAAGTTTGACACTTTATATTTGCTAGCAGCAAAAACTTAATAAGTGTCTATAGAATTTACATGTCGATTTTCAAACAATGCCTTAAAGTTGAGTAGTTCAACTTCAAAATATTCTAAGGAAATATCATTATATCATGTAGAAAAAGTATATGAGGTAATAAAGAGAGTGAAGCTTACCTTAAGAACTCCTAGCAATTGAATAATAAGGTTTTGATCATTTATAAGCTTGTCGATTGTAGCTAGTTGATCAATGAGAAACTTAGCTTCATCAATGTAAACACTACATGTTTTATACCTAGAAAGATTGTTTTAATATGTCTTTTAAGTATTGCAACTCGTGATCTTGAAGTTGATGCAAAGTGGTTTTAAAGAGAATCTCAGGCTTATTTAGTAGTTTTAATTCAATAAAGAAAAGTAACCAACTTCTCTAAAATCGAAGCAAGTATCCAAATTTTAACATAATTTCCCTTTTAGAACCACATTGCATAAGCTTGATAACCCTATTTATACTACGTAAAAAAACATTGCAAGCAGTTCTAGAAAAAAAATAATACTAGAGTTCTAAATAAAATAGAAACAATAATCATAAATTAACTAGTAAACTAATATAAATTTTCACACAGTAGCTTCTAGATCTTATCACAAGGTCTTTATGATGTCCTATTGATCTAAAATCTTAACTGTATATAAAATATGATCTTTGAAAACTCTTGTAAAATTGGATCCCAATACAATGATAGGATAAAAAATTATACGTAATAGCGTAAAACTATGCAATAAAAAAAAAGCCCAAAACCAACTCTAACCTTCTAAATATGAAAATCTTTCTAATAGTTTATCATGATTATCAATGCAACAACATGTCTGTCAGGCATTTAATTGAAAACCTGCCTTATATCTTCAAATGTTCCACACTTCCCATAAAGTTCAATTAGTTTCATTCTTATCAATCTATTCGAACTTGACCCAAGTTTCAAAACTTGGCAATGAACCTCTCTCCTCTTTTTCAAAGACAATTGGCATCCACAAGCTTTTAAAAACAAAGTGATCACATA
>Ga0307518_10002280_pt1 | contig 14030 bp, 5 predicted proteins | sample 25_EM_MG_FD_203889 | JGI IMG/M metagenome (GOLD analysis project Ga0307518, IMG submission 203889) | Populus trichocarpa ectomycorrhiza microbial communities from riparian zone in the Pacific Northwest, United States - 25_EM | ecosystem: Host-associated > Plants > Roots > Unclassified | place...
TTTTGTAAATGATTTCTTCACTAAAATTAGAGATTAATATAAAAAAAATGAGTGAATTTTAGGAATGTGTGTGGTTAATGTCCAAAAATAGAAGAAAGAAATATAGAAAAGATAAAAATATATTTGGTTAAAAAGACAAAGATAAAAATACAAAATAAATATGTTTTTAGAACAACTATAAGTGAATTTCTATATATTTTTTTAAAAAAACGCATGGATCTGGCATGGTTGCCAAGCCCAAGTGCTTGGGTCATGCCAGAACGAGGCGCAAGTCTAGCATGGCTGCTAGACCCAAGACACTTGGGTTTGACATGTAGTGGGAAAATCATTGTAGATTAAGAGACATTTTATTGTGGATTGTAATACTAGTTTCACTTTCAATTTCTCATCTTTTTGCGAGACGTTTCTTTGGCTTCCTTTTTTTCCCCAGCAAATGGGTGGCGCCCGCGCCACTAAAGAGGCACCTGTTACGCTTTTTGGAGGCCAAATCTGGTCAACTGTTGTCTCACTGGATGCGCAATTGTGCCCTCTTCTATATGGTGTGACGCATGTAGACAAATAATGGTTGAATTGTTGCTCGTGATTGATTATTTGTGTTTTTTCTTTTTTTTCTCTTTCATAACAACTAAAGTGCACAATTGTCTTCTTTGTTTATTGTTTGTCAAATTAGACATATTTGTCATACTCAAGTACCTTAGGTCTAAAATCCTGGCCAGACCCAAGGCGCTTGGGCCTGACATGTTTGCCAGGCCCAAGCACTTGGGTCATGCCAGGCCAAGGTGCAGGTCTGGCATGGTTGCTAGTTCTCAGACCCAAGTGCTTGATTAAAAAATAAAATTAAAAAATAACAGTGCAAAAGCAAACCTCAATCTATATTTTGAAATTTTAAAGATCAATTAACTTTATTGAAAAAAGAAGAATAAGGGAATAAGTTATAATTAACACCCCCAAGCTCACGTTTTGTTGTTTAAGCATAATTATCAGACCCGACCCAACTCATTTATTCAACCCGGGACTCGGGTGACCCAGCAAAACCTGATAGAGAGCTGCTTTTTTCCCTGACCAAAGACCCATTTTTTTTCATCTTTTTCAGTTGATTACTAACCCATATCAAAGTTCATTGTATAAATACTAAAAGAATGTTTTATTTTTTAATGTGAGATTTGAATCCCATTAATATATATACTTTATGTTTACAAGAAAAAAGTTGTGTTCTTTCAATATGGGAAAAAAAAAACTATTTTTTTTTGTTTAAATACTTCAACTTAATAGGATAAAATAATATATTTTCAATGTGAGATAAAAAAAAAAACTTTTGAAATAATCTTTTATCTTATATTCATATGGATTGTTTTTTAATTTTTTCATATGAAATATTAAAACCTCAAATATGTTTTTTTTAATTTTCTCAAGCTAAACCAAACGACTTGGGTCTGGCAACCCTATGCAAGTATATTGTGGACCAAGACACAGTCCACTGTAGACTTGTATAGCGGATTTTCCAAGTTCTAAAGGCTTAGGATGGGGCTAATGTTGTCTTTTCACATAAAGTTAAATTATCATATTGCGCTTTGGTTGAAAAAATTAAAACCCAGGTTGTGGGGGTATTTTAGTATTTTTCATAGGCTCGTTGGTCATTAAATGTTTCAACGGGTGTATGGTAGTTTTTTCATGATTATTTGCATAGTAAAAATATTATTCTATCCCCCAAGGTTAACAAAATTAAGACTTGTTACTCATGGGTTTTTTTACCTTTCACAAACTTTTAAATAGTTAAAATACATCTTTAGCCTTGAAAAAGGCAAAAGATAAGATTTGCAAATCCATTTTTGTTCTTTCACACTATTTTTTGTGTAATTTTTTATAATCACAGAGGATATTATGATATCGTTTTATTATTTTTAAATTTAAAAAATTATGTTGAACTCATGTTTACTTAGGTCTGGTCTGACGAACAAGACCCAAATTACTTGGGTCTTAAACCCAAGTAACGACTTAGGTTTGGGAGTCATGTCAAACCCTAGTGCTGGGGGTTTGGCAGCTATATCACACGCTGCTAGTCCCAATTCGTTTTGGTTTGATAGGACTATCAGATCCAAATTGTTTGAGTTTTGTATGGCTACTAAATACTTTTAATTTTTTTTTTTTTACATTTTAAAAAAATATATATTGTGAATGACGGACAATAGTAGTGACATTGAAAACATGTTGCTGGTTCCCTACTTCCCATGTCTCGCCAGAAAATAAAGAAATAAGAATCCAGGTCCACAATTACTCGAAAGCAAGTTTCCATACATTTTTTTCTTTTGGGCATAAAATAAATAGACTGGAGTTGCATTCAAATGATTTTGTCTAGCAGAGGAGCTTTATTCTTGGTCATAATTGAAAATTGTGAGGCAAAGACAAAACCATTTGTCCATAAAGGCAGATATATATCATTTTCAATCTCAGCCATTGACTAAGTGGTAGGCCCATTGACATGATGCATACAGCTTTACAAAGGTCACTTCCACAGAATCCACTCCAACAATTTGAACGGCAATTTTGTTCTGGGATGCCCCATTTGAGCTGCAATTATTTGATGCATGCACTAGCATGTCTTATTTCTCTTCGGATCAATAATGTAGAAGACAGAACTCTAGCAGGGAAAAGAACTAGGCAATTCTCATTAGGTTGTTGGAATTAAAGGAACATGCTTTATCTGCATAATTTCTAGCCCATGATGAAGTAACATGGCAGGAGAGGGTCCTTGCAAAGCAAAATTATGCTTCTTCTGCTTCTGATATAGCACTGCGAGAGAGCTCCATTGGTGGGGTGTTCAAAGTTGACTTGTAACACAGCAAAATGCCTAGACTCTAGAGACTAGAGTGCCTGTTCTCTTGGAGCCCAGCTAGTAATTAAGGGACCCTGTTCTGTACTTGAAATTTGCTGGAGTTTAAAATGTGCTATGCTACCTCTGCCTCCATTAACATGGAGGCGTGGAGCATCTTCTGCTCGCATGGTGTTTTGAAGTAAGCAGCCGTTTAGAGCCCAAATTAGAAAAAAGAAAACCACACAGGTAAATGCATTAATCCCTCCCAGCAACACAAATCCTCTTGCTAGCTTCGCAGGTAATTGCTTTAGTCTTTTTTTCTCAGTCACTCACTACACAGAATTATATTTTGCAAGATATCAAATCATGCTCAAGGTCTATCCAATTAACACCCAATCTCTCTCTAAGCTCCTTCTTTCAGTTTAATTTCCTTTCAAGCAGTGAAATCACAAAAACCCTCCATGGTTCCGTTTCTTTCTTTCCTGGATGTTTTATTTTCAGGACCTGCAGACGAGGAGGCAGGTTGGGCTGGGCAGAGAGCATAATGGGCTTTATTACTTGGGAGTGAGTTTGCATTGCACACCATTTAATAAACGAATAAATAAACTAAACTAAATTAGAATGGTGTCTCATCGTTCACCTACTCTGTTCACTTGCATTATTTGGGAGTCGTCTTTGTCTGTATTTTAGTTTTTTACTTGACTGGTGCCCGCACTAAGCTGTGCTGTGAGTCTTTATTATTTTTTAAGTAAAATATTTAAAAGTTGAAAGTGTATTTTTAAACAAAATATCTAATAACTGGTATTATAATCCCAACTAAAGAAGATATTTTATTTGAATCATATATATATATATATATATATATATATATAAAATTTGATCACGATAACATGAAAAAAAATACCTTTAGATAAGAGCAAAAGATAATATTATTTATTTTTTAGTCAATTAAACATAAAAGAATGAAATATGGTAAAAAAAAAAAGATAAAAAAATTGGAGTGAGTCAACTCGAGCCAGCACGGTAGATAAGTAATCTGGACATAATGGGAAAGTTAGTTTGGATTAACCTAATAAACCCGTGTCCTAGATTATGAGGTCAGAATAATAAGATAGAAAAGAAAATTGAAAAAAACCATAAAACCATTTAAAATAAAAACAATGTTGAACGACGATATCAGAAAAGAAAACAAGATAAATAAATCAACTTGGATTGAAGAGTGAAATTAAAAATAATAAAACTTTTACAAAAGAATTAAAGGAAACATTAAGAACTCATAAGAATAATGATCAAATTGAAAACACCAATACATGATAAAAAATTGAGTAAGCAAAATTTTTCAACGTGCTTTTTTACATCAAAAATCATAAATATAAATTAAAAAATTTATGCACGCATTGAATCAAATAAATCAGGAACCATTGTGTTAATAAATGAAAAATAAAAGTCATTAACGATGAATAAAAACATAATTGAAAAAATTAAGAGACAAATGCAAACCAAGATATTTAATATCACAACATAAGTCATTTACCTTGTTGTACTTAATGAATTTGTTTATTAAAATTGATTTTTAATAGAAATTGACACACACATAAAATGAAAGGAAAAGAATATTATGCAAGGTTGAACATGTTAAAAATATTATAAAAAATAAATATTTAATCTATATAAAAAAATTACAAATAAATCATATTAATTTCTTAAAAAATTAAACACTCCCGATATAATAAAAAAATAGTCGATATTTAAAAAAATGCTAAATAAACCAAAAAGATCACAGAGAATAAATATTAATTAAAACATAAATTTAAAAACTATTTTAAAAAAGACATAAAAAGTATTAATTAAAAAAATCAAATTCTTTTTTTTTTAAAAATGACCACGCAATGTTGGGTCTGCCAAGCCAAGCCAAGCCAAGCGCCTGGCATAGCAAGAAAAGGCTTGCACGCAAGCTTGTAATTATTTTTCTTAAGTTAATGGGGTGAACAACATTTTGTTCGCTTCAATTATTTGAATAAAAAAAAACGATGTATCATTTGAAGCTTCCTAGAATCCAACAATGAGTTTGCTAGAAATATAGGGTTGTTGCTATATGAATCACAAATCCTTTTCAATCAATTTTTAACTCAAAACATCTAGAAAACACATAGTAATTTTGTTAAACCAATCAATAATTTTAAAAAAATCCTAAATCTTGAATATTCAATCCTATATAAAAAATCTTTTTAAACTTAGATTTGTTTTGATAGATATTTTTAAGGTAAAACAACATCTAATCTAATATTAATGTTGCTCGATATATGAACTATTCTACACATCAAGACTATGAAGTGTGAGCCAAATCTCCTCCCCAACTTTTAAAATATATGTGAAGTTAAAAAATCCAGTTAAAAAGGAAAATATATAGCTTGATAGCTGAAACTGGAACTCGAGCCGGAAATGGAAATGGTTGGAACGGTCCCGGCTGCTACTTTTCCCGATATTGGAAGTTTAAAATAGCACCAATATAAGCTCGCAGCTACTAGACACCTATGAATTAATCATTGCTGAGAAATTGGAAGCATGATCGATTTACCAACAATATTTCATATCGAACTACTACTTATTGTTTCTTTCGAATTTCTTGCTCCCGAGTGAGAAAAAAAAAAAAGCAAGGAAAGGCAGGGAAAAGTTTACCCAGGATCGGTGAATAGAGATATTGTAGTCTATTTGGATAAGTTTGAGAGTGTATTTATGATTATTTTTTAAAGTAATTTTTATTTAAAAATATATTAAAATAATAATTTTTTTATTTTTTAAAAATGATTTTTTGCATCAACATATTAAAATGATCTGAAAATACCAAAATAATATTAATTTAAAGTAAAACAATAAAAAAAAATTCAAATTCTTTCAAAAATATTTTTAAAATATAAAAATAAAAAGGTGTAAATCAGAAGCCGGCCGTCACCTAGCTGTCCAATGCCTCCGTGGAAAAAAGTAATGCCATGGGGAAGGCCAGTACCTCCAGCACCCCTCCAATGTCTGAATTCGAATTACCAAAATTGATGAGATAGAAAACACATATCTGAAGATGCATATCCATACAGCCAATACGGATTAAATAGAAAATCCCGCATAGCCCATTTCCTATAGCGCAGCAATTTCTACGCTCGGTAGAATGATGTGAATTCGGTAGTTATGTATTTACATCCAAAAAAGATAAATCTTAAAAAGCTAAAAAGGAAATATTACATAAAAATTATCTAAATTAAAGTGCTGGAATGAACCCTCACTCTATTAATATGATGCTAAACTTCCATATTCAATCTTTTCTTGTAATGAGTCATACAAGCTTTGGGTTTTAAGAAGGCGGGGAATTCGTTCATAGTAATAATATTTTAGGAAATAATTAATTCATAATGTAGAATGGAAAGACTTGTACCAAAATGTTCAATGAAATTAATTTGCTGGCGTTGATTTTCAGTCAAAACCACTCTTTTTTTGTCCATTTACGTAAACCACATTCTCTGCAAGATGACTCACGGGATTTTCTTGTAAATGCTACTAACCATGGGCCACAGGAATGTGAAAAGTGTAGATCAAGTTCGCCGAATCACATGTCAATTAGCAATAAATAATAGTGAAAATTTCATCTTGAATTGGTTTGCTTGCAAAGTTCCTGCAAGTACTAAATTTCCAAGGATATTTAAAATCAGCAATTCCAATCAAGCTAGCTGCAAACTAGCTAGTTACTGCAGAAATAACTAAACTTAATCTGAGGAGTAGAGTAATTAGTAGATAGAATTTTGGAGGCAACGACTGCGTTGGCAGCTTCTGTGTAGTGAACTCCATCCCAACTTATGAACTTTGATCCTCCCTCGCACACACTGTAACCAGCTCGGCTGCAGGTAATAATAGGATTATAGTTGTATGGTGGACCACCATAACCGCAGCATGCCATCAATGAATTCCCAAAACCTGTTGATTTTGAACGTTTGTCAGCTCGAGGTGACAAACACATGCGCGATCCACACACAGCTAAATATGTGTTTTCTTCAACAATGAAACTAACACAAAGATCCTAAATTTGCTTGATGAACTTTATACAATTTGGGAACGAGGCCATACCGTATGTAGTAGCATTCGCAATGAGGTCATACTTGATGGAATACATATCCACGTACACGATGGTGCTATTCTTCAACTCAGATCTAAGTTCTTCACAGAGGACGCGCAACTGGTCATTAAACTGCTTTGCTGCATCATTAAGAGCCTTAAGGCATCCATACTGATCAAAATCACTGCTCTTTTTGTCGAAGGTAGCAAGTTTTTGTGGCAGGCAACCCAGAGGTCCCGTATTGTGTATCCAGAAGTTCCTTCCACCATGTTGATATATATTCTACATTCGAAATCAATTTCTCCATGAAAAACACTTCAAAGGGCTAAAAATATCAAATTTTGTACTGCTAGTGAAAAGTTTAGAATCACCTGCATAGCATAGTTGATTTCTTTTATGTAAGATGATATGTTTTTGATGACTTGTTCGTATGAAAGGTATTCGAATGAACCAGCAAGATCGTTCTGTCCAATGTCAATTATATGAATTGCGTCCTTGAAGGCATCTTCATCGACAAAATCTTTGTAGCCTGAAATGAAAGCAAGAGAAGCAAAAGGAGAACTGAACTCTATTTGGCATTAAAATTCTTCTTGGAAGGAGCATATAACTGTAGTTTATTAATCTTTAACAATGTACCTTTTGAAAATAGCTCAGGGGAGCGAGCTCGGAATCGAAGAAACTGAAGAATTTGAACGTCTAAACTGAAAGGCTTATATCTAGGTTGAGTGGCAGCACCGCTAAAAGCAAAATTAACTCCATTTCTGAAATCTGGACCCAATGGTTCTAGATAAGGGGTCAAGTAACTTGTATTCAAACTTTCGCCTGCAGTATACACAGAATACAATTGCGAGAGAGGAGCTTGTTTGGTCAGTTGTTCTCCAAAAACATGGGGCAAGTCTAGTTTCTAGCCTCTGCAGATTCCAAAAAGAAAAAAAAGATTCAAGAGTATGCGTGTGTTCGGATTGTGGTAGCTTTTATTATTAGAGTTTAAAAAATATATAAATTATAGTTTTTTTGGTATTAAGATTTCAAGAAAGAGTTTTCAAGAATACACAAAATGATAGTTTATATTAATTAATCAAATGCTATAAGAGCAAAACACAATTTCAACTATATTTCAGCAGCTACTAAACAGATCCACAGTAGCCACAAAATGATGAACAAAATAAATTTTATGTCGGGTGTAAAGAAGATGATTGTTCTCTGATTAGTACTGTTTATTAGAGGTTGTGGAGGCAAGTTCAGAATGCACAAATTCCATGGTCTTTATGGACTTGGTCCTGATTATAAAAATTTTGGAGTACTAAATGTCCGAAATCCGTGCATTGGATGGCAATTTTGAAGCGGCATGTTAGCATTATTCTACGTAACATTCTGAAAGAAGCAGAAACTAGTCAATAACAAGGAAAGATGGTTGACAAATGCAAAGGATTCTGTTGGACTTACATAAGAGATCAATGACCAATCGTCCATCGCATAATCGACCTGATGGCTGATTAAAGTATGAGCGTCCATTGGGAACTCCAAACATCAAACCAAGACCAGAATAATAAGCACCAGTATCCGAATTGGAGTCGCCAAAGATGAATATTACTGGATTTCTGCTGCACTGGCAATTAATCAGAAGGGGGAAGAAGAAACACAGAATCATAGTGGGTGTGAAGGAAAAAAGATGTGGGATTTTTATTAGACTTGCACTCATTTTGATCTGTTTTGCTTAGAATGGCTAAAAGACTCCGTATTTATGTGTTTTCTGAAGTGAAGTTGATTTAGGCATTGAAAACTACGCCTGGGGTGAGAATTTGGACGCAGTTTCTAAATCCTGCACAGAAACAGAAGCATGGCATGTCAAGACAAAGACACTAATAGTAAAGTATTACAAGGACATGATTCATATTTTTGGTTTACTTGATGAGTGATTCTCATTACTTGACATCAGACCCGTGATGAAGACCCGTGATAACCGACCTCTAACAAGTTGAGGGAGGGGGGTGACCTGATTATCAGTGTTTTTGGTTTGTACCTTTTTGTCCTCTAGTCAATTTGTAGGTGATGGAGGGGGTTTTCAATGAATTTTTTAAAATAATAAGATTAATAATTTTATTTTTTCTTTGTTTAGTTACGTTATTATATCTTCTTTGTTTTCAAGTTTATTTAGGTTAGGATTTTTGGTTTATTTAATGAGTTGTAAATCTTTTATAAAAACAGATAATTTAAAAATAAATATTCAATAATAAAATTGTGAATTATGAATTTTGTATGATCTATTCTTTTAAAAATTCATTAGTTATTTATTAAAGTTTTGTTTATTTAATGACTAAAATTAGACGGGGATATGTAGCTAGGAGGTATAGAACAAAAATTCAAATTGATCCCATCAAGTTACAGTATAATCAGTCAATTTAATCATAACAAGTTTTATCTTTTTCTCCTCTAAATAGCGGTGACAATAGAAAATCAATTAAACTTTTTTTTCATACTCTAAATATATCTCGGGATCATTCCTCTCTTAAAACACTGGAACTTTTATTTTAATACTCCTTATTTTTTTATCAAAGTCATCACGATACCCAAAATCTTTTCCTAGACCTCTATGGCTGAAATTCTTATATTGTTGAAATCCCTTGTCACTTTGGTTTCTAGGCTACTGAGATCTATTAGCTTGGTTGATTGTTGTATAGTCAAGATTTTCAGCTTCTTCATCTTTGTTCTCATTAATAAATTCATTTTAAGGTGGGGTAACATGTTTTTATGACCTTCTGACCATAGGATCATTTCAAACTGACCCCTCTCGTAGACTAGCAATCACGACCACTTGTCTGTCTATTCTATCAAAAACCTCACTAAACTTCATATCCATCCTCTCAAGTTGTTGATGCATGGCCTATAACATAAAGAATAAGTTTTTCCTCTCCCTTATAGGTGATGATTTGTCTTTGAAAGACATTATTAAAATCTAAAATTTCATTTTGTAGTAATAAAATATATCATCACACACTTCCTCATGTGTTTACACTTCATAAGATGTCACTCCACTCGTGTTTCACTATAGTTTATCACGATAATATGCTTATTTTTTCTCATCTTACCTCTCATGCTCTCTTTTTCAGTTCTTTAAGGAACTAATTGCAAACAATAAAAAAATCACAACCTCATAATGATTAACCATGGCTTTTGAGAATCAAAACAATCCATAAATATGATAAAGAAAATGATGTGAATTTACAACAAGAAAAACAATAGCGAAAATAAAAATAGCAATGAATATGTCAATAAACACAAAAACAAATATGAAAGCAAAAATGGATGCGGGAAAGACTCTAATGACTTGAAACCATAATAGATTATACTAACCCAAAATAATAATAACAAATAAACAAAATTAATCGACAATGCAAACTAATTTCAATAAACATTGAATCGTAATTTTCTCAAATAACCTGAAATCAATATCAAAACCACAATCTAATATGAATTAAAAAAAAATTATTCCTCAATTCATTTTTTTGTAAACCTAATCTACGATACAATAAACACTACAATAGAATAAAACAACTTGCGATTTCAACTTTTTTTTCCTCTACAATACTTTTTGGCAATAGCCTTTTTGAACATGAACTTCTGTTATATGTACTATTTCCAAAAAAAATCAAGACAGAGAAAAAACAAACAAATAACATGAAAAATTTAAAAAAAGATAGATAGATAGAAAGATAAAACCTTGTTTTAGAATTTTACTCTGATACCAACTGATACGAGTCTAGAGGATAAGAATCATATATTGAACCTACACATAAGAAAGAACAACCCAAGAAAACTACAATCAAATTATGATAAATAAATAAATAAATAACATAACATAATAATTACCTAAACCAAGGCATCAAAGCTATTGGATGAAAAAAAAAGACTTTAACCTATTATTATGATGAATTATGAATTGAAAATATAGAAAGAATGCCATAAAAACAGTGAATTTTTTATAATTCCAAGAAAAGTATAACATAAAATCTAAAGCATGAACAACTTTATGCACACATGCATAGTATTATTTTGAAATAAACTAAGTGTAACATGTTTGACCCTTCAAATAGGGTATTTATAGTTTACAAAACAAATAAACGTTAATGACTAATGAGCTAAACATAAAACCTAATTAAGATTAAGATCCTAAGTTTGTAAAATAAAAAATTCAAGTCCAAATAAACTAATAAGTTATCGAACTCCCAAAAAGAACGTCAAAAACTTCCACCCTTGCATAGGTGTGTTGCTGACTTATGTGTAATAAAGGGCTGCCGACATGGCAACCTTGTAGGGTTAGGAATCCATGCAAATAATGCTCATGATGCCAACTTTTAATGTCCTTGAAAAACATGGAAAGGTTGCTGACTTTGAATCCTTAATCAACAGGGAAACTTTGACAATTAATTTCTCCCTTTGCTGCCAATTTGTCCTTATTGAATATGGAAAAACTACCACCTATAAAATGAGAATTCTTGTTTTTTCATAAATCCATAAATTAAAAGAAAATATAATCTTACTCTAACTATAACTAACTAGAAAATTAATATAATTCTCGCATAATAACTTCTAAACTTTATTGTAAAGTTTTTTTAAACTCCGAGTACTACTAAATTTTAACCTTATAGCAAAAAAAAGACCTTTGAAATCTTCTCATAAAATTTTAACATGATCCGTCAATTAGATTAAAAGTTATACGTGTTAATCAAAAGTATTTATTAGAAAAAATTAAGCCTAAAACCCCCTATTTAATCTTGTTGTTTTTTGACATTGTAATTGACTCAATTGACACCTCTAATAGATCCTTTCATGGTGTTTGTTGGTTCTTATTATAGCTTCTTGTTCGGAATAGGTATTATGAAGATCTTGATCCTGTTTATGATGAGATAGGTGTGAATTGATATTTTTCATCAATTTATAATATTTATTTTGATAATGATTATGTTGATAATGATATCATATACAATGACATAATGGTAGTGATGATATCATTAATGGTCTCCTCGCTAATGATTTAGAGATTTAGTGCAAAGAAAATATGGAAGATTCTTAACAAAAAAAATTATTGATTTAAATTATGTTAATATTTTTTATTACAAGTTTATTGATGTCACATAGGTAGATATGTTCAAGGGCTATGTGGATACAACATATATTGATGAAGCAGGTTTGAGGTTTGTAATATAATACTATAGAAACCAATAGAAGCGAAATAATTTGTTAATTGTTGTTTCCTATACAAATTTTAAGATGAAGAGAGTAAAGTTAATGTCTAAAATTATTGTACATTCAAAGAGATTGAAAAAAAGAGAGGTTGAAGAGTCTTGATTGAACATCATCAGGATCAAGGCAAGAGTAATTTAACAGGAGGATACAAAAGGTTTTTTTAAAAAAATATTTTTATTTTTTTCTATTTAGTTTACAAAATTAAATAATATACTTCTAGTTTGTGTAGGATATTCATTACTTTTTCCTTTATTTTCAAGTTTTTTAGTTTGTTTAGTTTAGTTTTTTAGGTTTATTTAAGAAATTATAAACCTTTTAGAGAATCTAACAACTTGAAAAGAAATATTTTGTAATAAAATTATGAATTAAAGTCCCTATATAATTTTTTTAAAAAAATCTTATATTTTTATGGTTGTTATCTTTCTTGTGTTGTTTATGTTTTTCATAATCTCAAAACTAAATTTATCATAACCATCCAAAAGACCTATAACTGAGTAGCTCATGAATGATTAGAAGACAGGCATGGAAATAAAAATAAGGATAAAAAACTATATTCCAATAATTATTAAAAATACCAAGACAGGCATGGAAAATAGTGATTTTTCTTACCAAAAAATAGAAACAAGTAGCAGTTCCTTTCCCCCTCTTCCCTTCACATGCGTGCTTACTGTCCACGGTTTCTGGCCAAGGCAGTGGAAACCCCAATTATTACAAAAATAGAAATGGTAACAGATGGCAGTACTGTATATATCCACGTGAACCCAATTTTCCAAAAACCTCGCCAAAGAACAACTACCTTGGCCACAAGAGAAATCAAATTCATGTACTTCGCTTCTCTTCTAAGATGTTTGAGAGTGCAGTAATGATTGGTTTTTATAATATTTTTTTGTTTGAAAATACATTAAAATAATTTTTTTATTTAAAAAAAATTATTTTTGATATCAACATATTAAAATGATTTAATAACATCAAAATAAATTAATTTGAAGTAAAGAAAAAAATAAAAAATAAAAAAATTTAATTTTTAATTTTTAATTTTTTTTTAAACATAAAAAAAAAAAACAGGGTGTTCAACTAAGTAGCTCCAAATTAAATCCAGGAAACAGCTTATAGTAGTTCTAATGAAGTGTCAATCAATAATTAATAATACTTATTGGCCAATTACCGGTTACAAAGAAGAACGTAAGGAGAGCGAGATGAAGCGTGAACTTCCCTCATCTTCTGGACAAACAGTAATTCCCAAGGTGCTCCGTTTCATGATTTCTTGCTTGTATCGCTTCAGTCGTCTCGCTTGCTTATTCTTGCCTGGTCCCTTTCCATGAAACGTATAAGAAAGAGCTCTAAACGCTTCTCTTGGAGTCATAATCCTTCCGAGCCCATCTCCCCTTTTGCTCGAAGTATTTTGTCATGTCATCATCATAATCATCGAACTTTCGTTGCTTTTTCTTGTCCAGAAGCTGAAGTGCACCTGCTAATCCCTTACCAATGGCAACGTCACGAATATTAAAATTATCGCCATCCTTAACCTGCGCCAACTTGCTGCTGCATAAGGTTGTCCCGCTTGTTAGCCATTGCTGCTGCGTCCCCGAGACGAGGATTTGTGGGTGAAACTAATTGAATCAGGACTCTGATTCTTCTTTGTTTTGAATGCTTGGAGGGGAATGAGAAAGTATACAGGCGTCTGTAAATCCATAGGGGAGGAGGGATAGCTACCGCCCCTGCGCCAAAAGGATATCCCCAATTGAACAAAATCCGGTGACGTCCCGAAAGCGTTGTTTTAATAGAGAGGGCAAAAAACAATGCGGTGAGCGTGGATCGAACACGCGACCTTCAGATCTTCAGTCTGACGCTCTCCCAACTGAGCTATCC
>Ga0307518_10002282_pt1 | contig 14028 bp, 11 predicted proteins | sample 25_EM_MG_FD_203889 | JGI IMG/M metagenome (GOLD analysis project Ga0307518, IMG submission 203889) | Populus trichocarpa ectomycorrhiza microbial communities from riparian zone in the Pacific Northwest, United States - 25_EM | ecosystem: Host-associated > Plants > Roots > Unclassified | place...
AAGTAATAAAAACATATATATATATATATTTTTTTTTTTTTCACTTATCACATTTATAATTGTCATCTTAAAACTTTATATTTGTGATATTTTAATTGTAATATATTAATTTTATTTCATTCAAATTAAAAATTATCTGGAAAAGTTATATTGTTATTTCAAAAAAAATCTTTATATTAGACTTAAATTAAAAATCAAGTTTATGAAACTAACTTATATATATATATATAATTTTAATCTTTTACATTGATAAAATCGCTTGTATATAAAAAGAAAAAAATTGTATTCTTCATATTTTTTTATTTGAAAAAAAAAGTGAAAAACTTGTTTTGAAGAACTTTGAATAACTTTTAAAACTAGTTTTTCAATTTTCTGGATGGAAGAATATTGAATTTTAACATGAAATTCCAATTTTTCTTTTTAGTTTTTGAAGAAATTAGAATATCACTCTTATATATTATCTATCTTGGTTTGGTTTTTTTGGGTAATAGTGTTTGATGACCTTTGGAATTGGGCTCATGGTATTGAGATCTTCTCATAAGATTTATACAATCCAAAAGGATGGGAAACAAATTACAAATGTAAAGTTTAGAATGCTTATGTTTTCAGCATGGATACAATGATCAATATGATGAGCAAATTAATTAATAAAAAAAATTTACTTATTTTCATGTTTATAAATGATATAAGAGACATTAGCTTTATAACAATATATCTATGAAAGAGAGCAATCAGACCATGATTATCAGAAATTCTATCATTATTATATTTAAGGGCAGAGCTAGGATACTTTTACTAATTTTGGTCCTAAAATTTAAGGTTCTTCTTCTTCTAAGAAGGCATATGATTAATGGGTTTTTTTCTTTTGCAGGGGCCTGAGCCCCACTTGCCACCCTGTCTCCACCCCTGACTGTAGCAATGATCAAATTCCATCCCAAAGAATGTGATCATGCTAATGAGGTTTTTCAATGCTGATTGCCACAACAATGTCGATAAGTCCATGAGCAACCTTATATACTCAATGGCACCATCTCCAGAATTCTTTAAAATGATTGCTTCTAAATCTCTCAACATATCACATGAATAGTAGTAGCTATAAAGCCTCGATTTTGTAATCAACTAGTCTCACAACAACACATAATTGATAATTACAATTGGTTCCTACTATGCACAAGTCTCCTTGGGTGAGCCTTCTGTCCAGGTTTACAAGAACGCCAAGAAAATCTGTGGTTGTCTTCTCCAGCTTTCCTTCATCACCCATATGTCAATGTTTCCAATGACACGAGTAGAATTTAAGCGAAGGCATTGTCCAGGACGCCCAAATTCCTGTTGGAACAAGCAGAACCTTCTAAAATAGGCAGTGGCACCGTACAAAACTCTTCTCTTGGACATTAAATTCAATGATACTCGATTCATGCCTTCTCCATAAAATGTGTTTGGTTGATTGATGAAGATAAAAATATAAAATAAATTTATTTTAGAAAAGTTTTTTAGTGAGTTTCAGTTATTTCAGAACAGGAAAACATATCTCCTTTATCTTCATTATCTTGTTTTTTCTGTCTCGAGATAGTCAACAAATGCTACCTAAGGGAGTCATCGTTGGCCGAATCATGTCCAAATGCATTCATATTCAACTTTAACAGAGTCAATAGGTGTGAGAGGGATGTCAAATTTCTTGGTTAAAGGGTTCCACAATGCAATGTTGGGTAATGTTTCCCAGATCGTTTGTGTAGGCTGTATTTGTCTGGCTGTTGACGAACGCCAAGCAAACCATTGCAAGAGCCCAATATTCTGGTCCTACACTCTGTAGGGCTTTGAGTTTTATGGTTTGGCAACGAGAACCAAGGGCAGCATAATAGACCTTTCCATCCTGAAGAATGAGGTGAGTTCAGTGTTGTTATTGACAGAGTTTCTAAGGTGAAATTTGGCGAAACATTCACTCTCGATCATCGAACACTATGAGTACAGATAATGAAAGAAAGCAGGTAATGCTAGCAAGGTGTAAGTAGCAAGGCGCAAGTCAAGTGGCAGCAACGTGTGGGGGTAAGTGGGTGGTAAGTCCAAGAAAGTGGAACTTAAAATGTTGTATAATCTGAAAAGTGGAGATAAAGCTTTGGAAGATAATTTTGAACTTTAGCTAAGAAAGCCAAGAACGATCCAAAGTCCCTAAAAAATTTTGAAGGCATGAAAAACTCTACAAATTGATATGAGTTCTCTATAGTTTAGGATTGTAATTTTTAAGGCATGAAAAACTCTAGATTTCTACCTTTTGCTTTATGCTGCGTCATTTATGGTTTGACTCCAAGAACCGATGGTAACAGAGAGGATCTCTTAATCTTCGTTAATAGAGATAAATAGTTCTGTCGTGCTGATGTTAAGGACATAGTTGCTGTCAAACTTGCTGAGGTGAAATTGGATGAAAATTTTGCTGTCAAACTCTTGACAGGTAAGTGGCATGACACGAGAGCAAGTATATCCTCTGGTAGACTCATAATGGTTTCGATCGATTTGATTCCGTGTTTGTGTGTATCAAGGTTTTTAATTTAATGTTTTGTTTCTCGAGAACAAGAGAAGGGATAAAAATATAAAATAAATTTATTTTAGAAAAGTTTTTTAGTGAGTTTTTAATTTTGCCTTTCAAATGAGGCTTGATTTTGTATACTAGTACTGTATGTGTATCGATGTTGTATTTTATTTTATTGCTTATCGCTTGATTTCTTGATTGAATGTTTAATACTTCCTTGGCTATTTATATAGTCTTAAATCTCAGCATAACAAGGATTCTACTTGCTAGAAAATAAAATAATCCTAATCTAATCTAAGATAGTTGTAACACTCAGAAGTCAGAAGTCCTCGATTCAGAGACCTAGTTCTGCCAAGTTTGGTTGCTGTCTTCAAGGCTGTTGCGGCCACATATAATACCTCTCCAGATCCCTCCCGCGAGGACTTCCAGCACCGACCTACTGCTGCAAACTTCCTCCTGCTGGATTATTCTTTGCTGCTGTTTCCTCTTGATTTCTGCTGCTGCCTTCTGCCGTAGCTTCTCCTGACTGGTTCTGATAAGAAGCACAGCACTCTCCTATTTTCTTTCAAATCCTAATCGTGCCCATGAAATATTTACTTTATATTCACAAAAATTAGGAAGGCTGTCTGTAGCTTGCAGGTTTTTAATTGATTTAAAACACACAAAGTGAGTTTGCAAGGAGGTTACGGGTTCAAATCATCTTTTTCAAGAACTTAAGCTTAAAAAATACCCCATTGTAAGAGGAGCTCTCAATACACAGCTAATTACTAACAATTGACCCTAATCTAGATAGCCTAACTATTGATTGTGGGATGCGCACACACGGAGAGAAATAGAGAGGGGAAGTTTTGCTCTGAGAAGTAATGAGGAAATCTTTATTCTACAAAACTGAGAAATTTTATAAAACTACAAAATTAAGTAAAAACTCAAAACCTTGACAGCCGAATTACGAAATTAAATGCTTAAGAAACTTAATTAAAATTAATCCCTTACTTGAACCATTAACTAACTTCCAAATCCCAACTAGGTCATGCCCTTTTCAGCCCTGATGATAATCAAAAGGTGAAACCAGGCTTCCCACAATAGGAGTCACTAAAAATCTTCGAGGAACTCCACGAATAGGATTGATGATTCTGTAGCTATCCTTCTTAGGATCATGCAGAATTCTTGCCTTTTCACCTGCCTCGATCAGGATTTCACCATTCTTCAAAATAGTCAGGGGCTTCAAAAAGATATAGTTGTAGTTCTCAACTCTCCAAGGCAGCTTAATCACAACCCGCAATTCCCACGAATCCGTCACTCCATACTCTTTCATGGACCAAATGTGAGCCTCGTCATATTTTGAAAGATAGAAGGTTGATAACAATCCATCAAACACACTTACCTCCATGTGAAGTTCATCATTATAATTCACAATAGGCTGGGGAATCTCCTTGAACTCTTCTTTGCTCATGTCATAAGAAACTATCAGATACCTCCCCGTTCTTCCGAGCCCGATAGTTGCTTTCCAGATAAGAAAATCATTGCCAAGCCAGATAGCAGCTTTATAGCCCAGATGGTATGGGATAGTTCCAATATCCTTCCACTCACCAGCTTTCAAAGAGTAGACTCTAGCCTCACATTCATAAGAGTCAATGTCAATAAAAGGCTTATCATATATATAAACACACCTTATGACCTTGTAATCATCTTCTGCTTGATGATAACCAAACCCCATCGTGGTGAAAGAGTTCTCAACTGCGGCGATATCGAAACCCGAGAACGGAAGGTGTTTGAAAACCCCAGTAGAGGGATTCAAGAGAAAGATATCCTGATTGCACTGTTGGTCCGAAATGCAAAGTATGCCATTGCATGAACCAGAAATTTCAACTTTTTCTAGGCACAGTGAAAAGGGCAATGGCAGCCTTCTAGCTTTGCTCCATTCTTCATCTTCAACGTAGAAAAGCTTGGAGTCATGCTTCAGGACAAGATTTGGGTTCTTCAAATTTGCTCTTTTGAGATGCTGCTTAACAAATTCTGGATTGCCAAGGAATGCAAGCATGGACTTGGATACACTCTTGAATCTTGTAAGAGACTTGACAGGCAGTCTAGTAAGAATATCAGAGATAATATCACTAGGAATGTTAGCTGACATTTCAGTGAATGCAGAGCTGCTGGTGGATGCTGAACTTGTTGAACTCATTTTTTGCTACTGGTATATTATGAGTCTAATCGTTTGGTAAGAATGGAGAAGAATATTGGGTATATAAGGACAAAGAAGGAGGGGTCATTGGCCATAATGCCATAAAAGGAGAATATCTAAGTAGATTATGATCTAATTGTTGGAGAGAATCCAAAATTTATGACCAATATCTTGTCATTTGGCCAATGTACAAAATCATATCAATGAAATTTTAGAAAGTACATCTATATAAAATTGTGAAAAAGTTGAGGAGATCTAGTGATTACTATCTTTATTAGCACATTAATGGATGCATTTTTTTTTATATATAAATATGATGCAATTTGTTTCCTGTTTTTAAATGTGATTTCTTAAGTAAAATTTGTCAAACTAGTTAAAATACTATATAGTATCATGGTTGCTGTGATTTAACAATTTCACTTAACATGTCAAGAAATTTAAAATTGTATTTTTTACTGATAGTAAAATATAAAAGATGAAAGAAAGGAAGATTTATTCCATTGTTAAAGCAATCAAAGAGAAAAAAAACAAAAATTGTTGAAGCCTCCAAGGTTTTTAGATTTCGTAGAATTTCTTTAAGCCATTTGTGCATTTCAAGTAAGATAAACTATTTGGAAATTTATAAATACTACGATTGCTGCGATGCTACACAGATACGATATTATGTATACATTAGATTTGAAATTAATTGTGGATATCTACATCACAGATATACTAGATATGCAGGTTGCTTCAATGTACTTTTTATATAAAAAAATTCAAAATAAAAATTAAAAGGTCTATGTAAGCAAGATCAAAATATTAAATAATATAAAATAAGGCATGCATTCGATTATGTTTACTGATCTTATTTATCTAAATAAATAAATGATAAATTCATACTCTAAAAAACTAATGATTTAAAAAATAAACATAAATGAAACTGACTGAATAAATTCACATCATAAAAAAAAAATATTACACAAAGTCAAACACATTAGCAATATAATTTAAAAATGAATATTTTTTTATTTTAAAAAATAAACTTCATTTGTATAAAAATAAAATTATATATGAGTTAGAATAATGCCTTGAAAAATGAAATAGAAACATAACAACTAAAAAAACTTATATTAAAAAAACAGCATGCAAAAATCGTGACCTAGGTCATAAAACCATGATAAATCCATATAAAAAGCTTGAAGATAATCACAAAACTAATATTAAAAAAACTAATGCAGAACAATAAGATCGTACGAAGCTGAATTCCCAACAAATTAAATGTTGAAAGATGAAACCAGAAAAAAATATTAATTACAGAAAAAAATAAAAAAAATAAGGGTGAGAAAAACATTAATTAGAAGGATAAAGATTTGCAATTGGAGGGCTTAATTGAATTGAAAAATAGCTTTAATAAAAGGAAAAAAAATCAAAAGAATAAGGGTCAAACTAAAACAAATAAAACAACAGAAAATCTAATTGAATGATAGAATTGAAAGAAAAAAACTTTGACAAAAGTGCCAAGGATAAAATTAGAAATTAAAAAAAATGAGGACCAAAATGAAAAACCAAACATATGAGAAATTGCAATTGAAGGACTAAATTGAAAAGAATAAAAACTTCTATAAATAAAAAATAAACGAAATAAGAAATTAATAGTATGAGAGCTAAAATTAAAAAGTAAGAAACAAATAGGACAATGGTATACATTATTTGTCACGAGAGAGAAAAGAAGAAAAAAAATCAAATGACCACCAACAACAATCCAACCACCATAAGCTGTTACATGTCACTCTAAATGGAAGAGTACACAATGGCTCATCTAGGAAGACGATGGAAGGCTAGTTACGTCCACCTGGTGGCATTACACGCGTCACTTAAATGAAGCGTATGCTACCCACGCGTCGGAGTGTATCGAGCACGCTCCAGCAACTTTAAGCATTAAAAAATTCAAAAACAAAAGTGAAAATACAAAAATGTCCCCCATAACCCCGAGAATTACACAAAATACTCATATGAAAGCACATAAATACCCTCAAATGTTAAGCTTATGTTTTGTCTCTTCCAAGATTAAAGATGTAATTATACTATACATTAAAATTTGAAAACCCCAAAATACTCTTATTCGGCAGCACAATAATTTTTTGATTTTGTAGGCAAATATGTAATTTTATATTAAGAAACTTATGCAAAATAAAAAAAAATCATTGGTCAACAGTTTTATATTTTGTTGATTTTAAAGGAAAAAAAGAAAAAAATATCAACACCCCAAAGTGGCTTAAAGTTTTTAGATCAAAGATCACAAAGTTTTTTTTTTTTTTTTACTATAACCCAGTACATATTTTGTTGTAGATTGGGCTAAACAAGTCATTTAGTTTCTTAAATAATAAATAAATTATTTAGAAATACAAAAATATCAAACCCCCCTGCCATTATGAGTTATGCCATCCTACTTTGTTGATTGTGATTTAGGTAAGATCTTAATGAATTTCCAAATTTTGACATGAATGATCATATCTTTTTGATAAAATATAAAAAAATAAATTTTATTATAATATGCACAAACCAGCATAAAAACACAACTTGAATACTAATTAGTTCAAGAAAATATTATTTCTATTTTTTTTCCTTGAAAATATAATCTTGGCTAGTGGAACATTTTATACTGCAAACATTTAAACCATGTTTCCTTTTCTTTCCTTTTATATATATTGTAATAGATCTCATGTTACTATTTTCATGAAGATCAGTAACCTCCCTGGATTACACTTTGAAGAAATTGGAAGTATTGCTTCAAATTCTTTTATTACAATGAACCAAAAAAACAAAAAACATACATTTTTCTTACATGTTACTTACCCTTTCTTCATTCGAAAAATCCCTTGAAATAAATTATTTCTTTATCCTCAAGACTTCTACTTATGTCGCATCCAGTGCTCATCTTATCCATTCAACATCAAATGGCCATTGTCCCCACCCCCCCTAGTTAAATGGCACAAGATTAGTCTCAATTTCTCCTCCCTTAACTCATCCCACGAGCAAAGGAATTCCTATAATCCTGCAAGTATTATAAGAATTCCAATATATAGTATTCAATATTATGATAATAATTTTTTTTAAAGTATTTTTGCTTGAAAATATATTAAAATAATATTTTTTTATTTTTTATTTTATTTTTAACATTAATACATCAAAATAATTTCAAAATATTATACATCAAAACAATTAAATAATTAATTCAAAATAATTTCTGTTTAAAAATTTAGGAAAAGCATGGCAGCCGCGTAGCACAATAGAAATTTAGTCACGGAAATATGCGTACGAGAAGTTGTGCTTATGTGTATGTGTCATTCACCATTGTTGCACCAACCATTGATTGAAACGTCTTGCTACTCTTCAAAGCATAGAGTGTTATTGCCATTAGTGTCATCCAATGCTAAGACCTCATCATCACGATCAGGAGAGGAAGATAACCCAGCTGTAGAAACAGTTCTCAAGCTTTACATTGCAATCAAGAACAAGAACAATATCTGATTGTCTGATATAATTGGCGACGAATGCCATGTGTTTGCAATTTCTTCTCATTTTTCCAACCCTTCCAAGGAGAACAGGTGCCAATTAAAATTTCAATTTTCTAATTTTACTTTCTATCGTGACTAAGACTGTGTGTATATATATTTGCAATGTCTCAAAAAATTCAAGTAATTTTGGAGTAAGATTTATGTTTTGGATAATCGATTATCTTTTGGTTCTAACAATTTGATCCAAAATTTAGTTGTGCCAAAAAAAAATAGATCATTCCTTTTGCTAAGCTTAAGGGATGATGGAGGGTTTTTTGGACCCTTAAATTTGGTTTTATTAATAGCCCTCTAAGTCTTTGTGATATTTGTATGCAAAAATTTATAAAAGTACCTGGTACAACAATTTTATCGAGTTTTTTGGTATGAGAAGTGGAGTGAAAACCCCAGTTAATATACCAGAGAGCCTGTGTGTATGGGTATGCCCTATGTTTGAAAAAACAATTTCTAAGTATGTAAAAGTAAACCATGGAGGAATTCATACTTTAAAAAAAATTCTAAGAGGATGAGGTGAAACCATAGAGGAATCTATACTTAGAAAAGTTTTTTTAATAAATGGAGAAATCCAAGGAGAGCGAGCCTATATTTAAAAAAAAAAAAATTAACAGGCTGAGTTAACCCATGGAGGGTGGAGTCCATGCTTAGAAAATTTACAATGGGCTGAAGGGAACCCACAAATGGTAAGCCTATACTTATAAAATATTCTAAGAGGCTGAAGGGAACCCACAAATGGTGAGCCTATACTTATAAAATATTCTAAGAGGCTGAGGGGAGCGAATCCATATCAATGCCCATACTTGGAAATTTTTTAAGGGGCGAAGGAAACCCAAAAAGGTGCTTAAAAAATATTCTAAGAGACTAAAGGGAGCAAATCCCTATCGACGCCCATACTTAGAAAATTTCTAAAGGGTAGAGGGAAACTTATGGAGGGTGGTGTTATTGCATTAATGAGACCAAGTCAATCCCTTTTTTGGAAGAGTTATTGCATTTTTTTTTTTTTAAGATTTTGAGGCTTGTGGCCTCCCTGGAGATGACATGAGGCATGAGAGCCCCTCTATTAGAGGGGGGGGGGGGAACTTGAAAGTTAAAGATTTGATATCTTCTATGAAGATTGCATGAGGCCTTGTAGCCAATATGGGGAGTTGTGGTAGTTCTCTATATTCTAGTTAGCCATGGTGATATATATTTGGTCATAGGACGTGGTCTTGTTACTTTTTTTAGGTTGGTCATCTCAAGTTATCATGAAGAATGTAGTTATCGCACTAAAGAGAACCCATTTCAAAGAGATTATGCAATTACATTAGGGAGAACCCTTCCAAAAAGAGTGCAATCGCACTGGGGAGAACCCTGTCTAAGGAGATTGTGCAAGAGTCCAAAAGTTTCTATTAAAGATATGCAGACAAAAAGTGTATGTTAAAGAGACAATTATTTTAATTTAAAAATAAACTTACTTACTATCAATGATAATATATCATGGGGTGATATATTGGATTCTAAGGAACTCTTTAATCCACCCCTTAAAAAATGGTGTTATTGCTCTAAAAAGACACATTGTTAATCCTTTCCAAGGATATGGATGTTGTGGGTGCCAAAATTTATTGAGGTGGTCAAATTTGATTTTGCCCTTAAGTGGCCAACACAGTTCGGGTGATGGGTTACACTTAGTTGATGAGCTGTTAGAAGTCCGAATAGGCAAAAGTGCTCGTGATAGTGAGTAGATCCATTAAGCGTTCTAGCCTAAGTGTGTCATGGTTGTGTGTCATGGGAAAACTAGAAAATGTTATTAGAAAAAAACTGACGGTATTTTAATCAGTTCCTTACAAATCAATATAGAAAGAGTATGATCTAAAATATAACTGAGCTGGTTTTTCTATTGGCTGAGCCCAATAGATGTTGTTGTGTGTGTGTGTGTATATATATATCTCTTTTGTTATTTTGAAGCAAGTGTTGGATTTATTTAAAATTCTTATCAAATTCTTGGGAAATAAATTTGAATTTGTAGTGCAACCTACCTTGCATGATGGAATGAATGTCGGTACGTGTAGCATGGAGATTAAGAATGTCACTATCCTAAATCAGGGACGAAGCCGAATTTTTTTTTTAAAAAAGAGATTAAGATTAGAAGATTTTTTCTAGGAGAGCCAAAACTTAAATTGAAAATTTTAAATAGTTCGGGGGAGTCAGATTTGTTTTTTTGCATAGCCCGGGCCTAGCCCCTGCCAGCATTTCCAGTTTAAGATGTATTTTTAAAAGAATTAAATTTTTTATTAAATTTTTTCATGTTTTGAATTGTTTTAATGCGCTGATTTCAAAAATAATTTTTAAAAATAAAAAAAAACATCATTTTAATACATTTTAAAAAGCAACCGCAAATACACTCCCAAAACACATTCTCAAACAAACCCTAAATCTCACGATTCTCACCTTATTTTAGGAAAACATCATTAACATCCCTAAATGATTAACTTTTTCTCAATTTCATCCCAAACCAAATAATTTTATCAATTTCATCCAAAACCTTTTAAAAATTAGGCAATGTTGCCTTCATTGTCAAAATTAAATACGTGCAAGAAACACCTGATAATTCTTGTATGGGAGGGAAATATTGTTTAATTTTGAATAAGTTCTTGATGAAATTAATTGGTTTGGGATCAAAATATAGAACCGTATAATATGTTAAGGACACAAATGAGGTTCTTCTTCTTCTTCTTCATCTTCTTCGTATTGAGGAGGGCTCTAACTCGAGACTTGGGGAGGGGATAAGGTACACAACCACCAGGAGCAAGTTAATTATGTGGTCATTGCCCTCTCTTGATAATGAAATTTGCGCACTTTTGAAGAGTTGCAAGGATGCTTTTCTCACCATATTTTTATGTTGGTTTATTTATTTTATAGACTGAAGCAAAACATACCACACACACAGACACAGATAGAGAGAGAGAAACCCTCTAAGTCACAACAATTTAATTGACGAATTTGACATTTTTTGTATATTTACAAGTCTATAAATCTTTTATATCACACAACTATATAGTTTTTTCAATGATTTTGGGATAGAAGAGACGATATATCACATTTTAAAAGGATAAAAAATCATTTTAAAACATATCTCAATACATGTATTTTCAATAAAAACATATTTATATTTTTTCTTATGCATCTCTTTTGTTTTAGAATACTACTAGACAAGACCTAGTATTTGAATTTTCTTTCTTATCAATGGCATTGTTTCAGGAATGTGGAGATGTTTACGTAACCACTTCTTCCTATTGAGCCTTATAGACGGGTAAATATATAGGAATCCCAAAATTCTTCTTTACTGAATTAATTTGGTATAAATCAGAAATCACGAATACGACTCCATGATAGACACCTTTTTTCTTTCTTCTGCAGAAAGTGATGGGATATGCGAAGAGCATTATAGACAAGATGAGCTCCTACGAATTGGCCAGAACATAAGGTGAAGAAAGCTGTCTGTTTGCTTCAAATTTTGTGGCCATCATTTTGGCCCTCTCATTGACAGGGATGCATCAGGCCAAGATAAAACAACATAAGATGCAATCACAGCATCTCCTGTGTTCAGCTGGTATACCATTTGATCTGTGAAAAAAGATGCTTGAAAATCATGTAAAGAAGCATATATTATTTGAGACATGCATTCAAGTAATGCAGGAATAGGGGATGGTCAGAATGCTTTATAGAGTTGCTTTAAAGCCATGTTTTATCCATTAATTTAATAGACAAGGGAATGTCCATGGTCTGATGAATATAAAAAGGATGTGTTTCTTGATTGTGGAGGATAATTCCAAGTGGAAACGAAAGAGGAAGCATAGCTGCTTGCATTGAAAAAAGGCCCCAGATGTCAATATGATTCCATAGAACCATATTAAATTAAATAGTTTAACTAAATAATTAATCTTTATTTATTGAGAATTTTACATGGAAGGGAATGTTGGGTGTCAACTGTCAACCATCAATGTGTGTTTGAGTTGGTAAACTTGATGTAGACTAAGAGATATATTTTTTTTATGTGATTTTATTCAAAAACAAATTTTGCTTATTAATATTGACAGGCACTGATTACATTATATAAGTTTTATTCTGCAAGTTTTATTCGGAGTGTAAAAATTTAATTTAATACGTGCAAACTAAATTGAAATATTCTATGTATTAATTAAAAAAAGAATGATATGGGTCCAAGTCTAACAATTTTCATGTATTTTTCTATGTGTATTTAAGCCAAATAATATTAGAGTTTTTTTCCTGAATAATAAAATAAATTATTATTGTTATTATTATTGTGGAGTTACATTTTAAAATTATCAATAGCAAATTTATATCCTTTTCGTTTTCAAGATTTTATCTTTTGCTTTCAATTAAAGATTAAATTTTTATATTTTTTTACCCATTTGGGTTTTTGATTGAGATTTGACAAATAGACATTTATTAGCATGGTCCACTATACATTCAATATAAATTAAACTCTGAATCATTAAAAAATTGCATTAAACACCAATTTTCTCTCTTAATAATACCAAAAGAAGCTTTTATTTGAAGGTTTGTTTGTTTTTTTTTTAAATGTGAGGCTAATATAGATTAACATCAAATTTTGATATTAAAAAAATATAAAAATATTTTTATCCAAAAACTTTAAATAGAAAAGCATGAAGAATGTCAATAAACTTCGGCGTCTTTATATTTTATTATTTCCAAAAGTTTTGCATAAATAAAATAAAAAAATAAATCAAGTTTGACATGTGTTTTTAATCTTGACCTGTCTTAGCAGGTCTATTAATAAATAAATCTAAAACTTAACTCGAATTGAGTTATAAAAAAAAAATAAGGGTATTTGAGAGTTTGTTTATAATTGTTTTCAAAAACAATTTGTGTTAAAATGTATTAAAATGATATTTTATTATTTTTTAAAAATTATTTTTGAGATTAACACGTCTAAACAATCTAAAACATATAAAAAAATTAATTTTTTATAAAAAAAATTAAAATTTTTAAAAATCCAATTTGTATCACGTTTCCAAACACCACGAAAAACCAACAATTATCTCAGGATCTATTAACATGCTCAAAACCCATTTGGTCTTTTCATTAAAATAATATAATTTTAATTCTATTTTTTAAATAAAATGAGTTAATATAAATTAATCTGACGCAGGTCTTGGACAGTATCATATCTCAGACCAGTTTTAATGACTTTGGTTCGAGCTTGAATCGACTAATATTTAAAAAATCCAGCCATCCAACCCGAATAGCGAGACTAAGCTCAATTATTTTTTCAATTAATTTAATTTGGTTGCCGTATACACGTTAGAGATTGCAAACCTCTACCACACTGTCTCTCTCCCTCCCTTTATCTCTCTCTCTCTCTCTCTCTCTCTCTCTCTCTCTGCCTTTTTCTTTTCGATTCTCGTAAGAAGCTCAATTTGTCTCAGTTTCTTTGATCAATCACCCAATTCCCGTTCCTCTCCTTAAAAAAAGTCTCAAACTTCATGGGTTTTGCTCGATTCTGATCTCCAGGTTCAACTCTCAAGATTTTGGCTTTCTTTTCGAATTCTTCTGATTTTTCAGCTTCATTGATCATTTTCTGAAATGGGTTTTGGAGATTTTTGGATTCTTAATTGAATCTGATGAAAAGGGTCTATTTTTGAGGACATTTTGAGCATTTTCTCTTAGCTTAGCTTGTTTTTGGAATCTGGGTTTTTATGTTCATTTAGAGGAATAGGCATATCAGAGGTTTTTGGGATTTTTTT